>Ga0210384_10000790_pt1 | contig 46823 bp, 37 predicted proteins | sample IncBWH2MmetaG_FD_160574 | JGI IMG/M metagenome (GOLD analysis project Ga0210384, IMG submission 160574) | Forest soil microbial communities from Barre Woods Harvard Forest LTER site, Petersham, Massachusetts, United States - Inc-BW-H-2-M | ecosystem: Environmental > Terrestrial > Soil >... | reverse complement strand
ATGGCTACCTACGCGCGGGGTTTGATTTGTCTCGCAATGACCTGCGAGCGGCTTGACCAGTTGGAATTGGGACCAATGGTGCTCCACAACACCGCGAACCTTGGCACAGCGTTTACCGTCTCGATCGACGCAAGAGGAAGGGGGATAACGACCGGAATCTCGTCGTACGATCGTGCGCAAACTATCTTGGCTGCGGTCGACCCCCGAACTCGCCCTGAAGACCTCGCGCGCCCTGGTCATGTGTTTCCCCTACGCTCCCGACGCGATGGCGTTCTCGAAAGACGCGGTCAAACCGAAGCGTCTGTTGATCTCGCACGATTGGCAGGCCTGCATCACGCCGCGGTGATCTGCGAAATCATGAACCCTGATGGCAGCATGGCGCGGGGCTACGATCTGGCAAGCTTCTGCTCAGAGTATGGCTTCACGATGGTGACTGTAGCAGAACTGGTTCGCTACAGGCTCGAAACGGAATTAGACCAACCTCGCGACCCGCACCCATCCGGGGCATATGGGCACGGCCGGGACTGGGAAAAATTATTGGAGGAAGATACGATGCACGGAAATTCACGTAGTGGAGACCGGAGATGAGTGACATTGTTACGGAGCGCTCTGGAAACATCCTGAGCATTCAATTGAATCGCCCAGCAAAGAAGAACGCAATGACCTCGAACATGTACATCACGATGGCCCAATTACTCAACGGAGCGGCAAAAGACGATCAGATCCACGTCGTGCTTTGGTATGGCGCGGGGAATTCGTTTAGTGCCGGCAATGATATCGAAGACTTTATGAAGAACCCGCCAGCACCGGGCGAAAGTCCTCAGGCGCAATTGATCCAAGCGTTGATCAATTTCGGGAAGCCGCTGGTCGCCGCCGTGCAAGGCGTAGCCATTGGGGGCGGAACGACCATGTTGGCTCACTGTGACTTCGTGTACGCAGGGGAGAGTGCGAAGTTCCAACTGCCTTTCGTGAACCTGGCGCTCGTGCCGGAATTTGGAAGCAGCTATTTGCTTCCATTGCGCTTCGGCTATACCCGTGCAGCCGAGCTGATCCTGCTGGGTAAGCCATTTGATGCCTCGCGGGCAGCGGAGCTTGGACTAGTCACACAGGTTGTGCCTGATCAGAGCCTTCTAGCGACAGCAACTGAAACTGCGCGCACTCTGGCTGCGAAGCCCGCCGCTGCGGTGCAGGCTTCCAAGCTCCTGATGAAGCGCCCTTTACGCGAGCAATTGGAGCAAGCAGTGAAACTTGAGTTAGAAGTGTTCGCGGAGCGCGTGAGGTCCGATGATGCAAAGGCAGCGTTCCTGGCATTCTTCGCGAAGCGCCAGCCGGCATAAATACCTGCAATGAACCTCTCGATTGAATTGGCTTGAGGAGGTAAAGGGGAACTTGGAAGACAATTCGGGGACCCTCCTTCTTACTGATTGAAGGAATCAAGGAGAGAAACCATGTGGATGAGAGCGTGCGCGATTTGCAAGACAGTTCTTTTCAAGTTTCACTTCGCGGAGAAGGTGCGGTGCCAGTGTGGGTGGGGATGGGGTGGCTAGCGACCAAGAGTGGGGAGGTCCCCCTATCTAAACACTAGACTGCGAGATACTCGTTGACCAAACTCTCTCGCGCAGAATTAGACTCTGGTTGATTTCGTCGGTTGCGCAAGGTTCCCTCCTGGTCCACACCAACATCAGAAAAAGTGCGACCGCGAACTGAGTCGTCGCGCATCACACACCCCCTTTACGTGTTTTGGTAGTGCGGTGGCGCGATATTTGGGTTCTTCATGGCGAGTAGATCCGATCGGTGTCACCGTCATTTAACACTGATGTATTGATGACACCGATTTATTGATCTCTGCCTCCCTTCAGACTGCAACTCACTTCTTTTCAGCCGGCAATTTCCGGATGCGTTTGGCGGCCCAATTGCTTCGAGTGAAGTATCGCAAGCAGCGAGACATAAACAATGAGAAAAGAAGAGAGGTTTTAATGGCAAGCCCAGTAAAAGACAGAAAGCCTGCGCCGCTGCCGGCACCCAATAGCGACTTCTATGAACTCGTCGAAACCTTGCCCGCTGAAGAGTTGGCGATCGTGAAACAGGTACGAGCCTTCATGGAGACAAAAATCGCGCCCATCATCACCAAGTACTGGGTCGAAGATGCTTTCCCATTCGAAATCTTGCCCGCAATCAAAGAACTGAACATCGGCGGTGTCGGCATGCAGGGCTACGGCTGCAGAGGCGGAAGTGCGCAGCTATTTGGTTTGGTTGCCATGGAGATGGCGCGCTTCGACTCGTCGATCGCGACATTCTTCGGTGTGCACAACGGTTTGGCCATGGGTTCGATCTACCTGGGCGGGTCGGAAGAACAAAAACAGAAATGGCTGCCGCCGATGGCTCGCTGGGAGAAAATTGGCTGCTTCGGTCTGACTGAACCATTAGTTGGGTCCGGAACCGCCGGCGGGATGTTGACGACCGCCAAGCAGGATGGAGACACCTGGACCCTCAATGGTCAGAAGAAGTGGATCGGCAATGCTCCGTGGTGCGACATATCCATCATTTGGGCGCGCGATGTAGCGGACAACCAAGTCAAAGCGTTCATTGTCGAGAACAAGACCACACCTGGTTTCAAAGTCGAGAAAATTCACAACAAGATTGCGCTCAAGGTAGTGCAGAACGGCCTCATCACCATGGAGAACTGCCGAATACCAGAAGCGAACCGTTTGCAGGAAGACAGGTCGTTCCGCGACACCGCCCGCGTTCTGAAGATGACGCGCTTCATGGTAGGTTGGGAAGCGACTGGATGCGCCATGGGCGCCTACGAGAACGCTCTCAAGTATTGTCAGGAACGCCTTCAGTTTGGAAAGCCGATCGCCTCATTCCAGATGGTGCAGGACCTCCTCGCCAGGATGCTCGCCAATATCACCGCTTCGCAGTGTCTGCTGGTACGCATGGCCCAGTTGCAGGCCGAAGGCAAGCTGACGGATGCGCATGCGGCGGTTGCGAAGGCATTCACAACGTCGAAGTGCCGAGAAACCGTCGCGTGGGCTCGGGAGTTATTGGGCGGCAATGGTATTGCTGCAGACTACAACGTGGCCCGTTTCTTCGCAGATGCTGAAGCGCTTTATTCCTACGAAGGCACGTTCCAGATGCAGAACCTGATCGTCGGTAAAGCCATAACCGGGTTCAGCGCCTTCGTGTAACGGAATGGAAGCGAACTGTGGTTTCTTATTCAACCTGTCTGCCAAGAGCTGAAGTAATCAAGGAGCGGAGAAAATCATGACCGTTAAGTCCTCTAAATCAGAAATCAAAAAAACCACAGCACAGGCCGCGGCCCGCTTGTTCTTTCTAAGTGCAAGCAGTGGGCAGGTATTTTCGGCAAACCCCGACGGATCCGACCTTAAGGTCATTGTGAGCGAGGGAAGGCGACTCCCAGACGGCATCGTCGTGGACACCCAAGCGGGTCACCTCTACTGGACCAACATGGGCAACCCGACCGCCAACGACGGTTCCATCGAACGTTCGGATTTCGATGGAAAGAACCTTACCCACATTGTTCCTCCGGGCGCCACCTTCACTCCCAAACAACTGCAACTCGATGAGAAGAACCGGAAGCTCTACTGGTGCGATCGCGAGGGGATGCGGGTCATGCGCGCCAACCTGGATGGCTCCAAGATCGAAACGCTTATCGATACCAGCGAAGGCGACGCACGCCCAGGCAAAGAAATTAAAAAATGGTGCGTGGGCATCGCGCTCGACGTCGAAGCCGGCAAACTTTATTGGACTCAGAAGGGCTCGGACAATGCTGGTGAAGGCCGCATCTTTCGTGCCAATCTCGAACTTCCGAAGGGCGAGACTCCAGCGAACCGCAAAGATGTCGAACTCCTGTACGACAATCTGCCTGAACCTATCGACCTCGAACTAGACCTCGCGAATCGGACGATCTACTGGACCGACCGCGGCGATCCACCGCGCGGCAACACGGTGAATCGCGCACCCATGGATCCCTCTCAGGGGGCCAAAAAAGAACCGGTGATTATTTTCGACCATTTAATGGAAGGAATCGGTATCGCCCTGGATCTGAAAGGCCGCCGCATGTTTCTGACCGACTTGGGCGGATCCGTCTATAGCGCGAACCTCGATGGGTCTAATAAGAAGACGGTGCTTGCGGCGGAAGGGAACCTGACCGGCATCGTGTACGCCGAAATTCCTGCCGCGTAATGACGAACGCCAGCACAGATCTTAATGACTCATGACCTTAGCCATTAATAAGGAGAAACAAATGAGCTCGCTAGCTTCTGCTCTAAAACTCGAGAACGTGGTCTACGACAAGAAAGGGCCTATTGCGTATGTGACGCTGAATCGGCCCAAGGTCCTGAACGCGCTAAACAAGGCGACGATCAACGAGTTGCGCGCAGCCTTCGAGGATGCGCGTGAAGATTCAGCTGTCCGTGGAGTCATCCTCACGGGCGCCGGTGAGAAGGCGTTTGCCGCAGGCGCCGACATCGCGGAGATCGCCAACAACACCGCTGTAGAAGCAGAAGCCGCGACTCGTCGAGGACAGGCATTGACCGATCTCATCGAGAACCTTGGCAAGCCGGTCGTCGCCGCGGTCAACGGCTTTGCCCTGGGTGGTGGGTGCGAGCTGGCAATGGCTTGCGCTATCAGGGTCGCTGCCGAGAGTGCGAAATTCGGCCAGCCAGAAGTAAAGCTCGGAGTCATACCCGGCTATGGAGGCACGCAGCGTCTGCCTCGCCTAGTAGGGAGAGGCCGAGCACTCAAACTCATCCTCTCAGGCGACATTATCGATGCAGCAGAGGCTTATCGCATTGGCCTGGTGGACGAATTGGTGCCAAACGCGCAGGTCATCGAGCGTGCCGAAACCGTGTTGAAAAAGATCATTGCGAACGCTCCCCTTAGCGTGAAGTACGCGCTTGAGGCGGTCAACAAAGGGCTGGAGACGAGCGTGGCCGAAGGCTTGCTCATCGAAGCCTCGCTTTTCGCAGTCTGCGCCTCGACCGACGACAAGAAAGAAGGTACGTCGGCGTTCCTCGAGAAGCGCGCGCCGAAGTTTCAGGGAAAGTAGAACTTTGCGCGCCACTTCGAAGTTTCAAATGACTCACTGCCATAAGTAGTGATCGTAAAGAAGGAGATCAAAATGACAGAAGGCAACATATTTTCCGGATTGAAGGTCGTAGATTTGTCGAGCTTCATCGCCGGGCCGGGGGCCGCAACCATCTTGTCCGATTTCGGCGCGGACGTTGTCAAGGTCGAGCCGCCTGAGGGAGAGTTTTGGAGAATTGGACAGAAGATCCCGCCCCAACCGCATTCGGAAGTGCCGTATCCCTTCCAATTGTCAAATCGAAACAAGCGTGGCGTTGCTCTCAATCTGAAAGCTGCGAGCGCGCAGCAGGTTCTCGAGCGGTTAGCCAAGTGGGCCGATGTGTTCATTGTCAACACACCGCATCCCGCGCGCAAGAAATTAAAGCTCGAATATGAAGATGTCGCGCAGTGGAATCCGCGTCTGATTTATGCCGATCTCACCGGCTTCGGCGAGAAAGGTCCGGACGCAAATCTTCCGGGGTTCGATCTCACGGCCTTCTGGGCGCGAAGCGGCTTGTTATTCATGACGCGCGATGCTGGCGAGCCACCGACCTGGCCAGTGTCAGGTAGCGGTGATAATGCAACTGGGGTCTGCATTTATGCCGCGATCGCGACCGCGCTTTATCGTCGCGAACGTACCGGTAAAGGATCCTACGTCACGACTTCGCTCCTGGCAGCGGGAGTTTGGTCGGCCAGCCTCTTTATCCAGGCGGCTCTAAGCGGAGCGAATTTCTATGGGCTGCACGATCGAACGCATCCCGCAAATTCTGCGTTGAACACGTATCGTTCCTCCGATGGCACCTGGTTCGTTGTTGTAGCCACGCCGGATAAGATACCCGCGGTTCTGAAAGCAATGGGTCGGGAGGATATCCTCAAGGATCCGCGATTCTCGGATCCTGCCAAGCTGACGCAGAACCGGCCGCAACTGACGGCGATGCTCGATGAGATCTTTGGTTCGCAGCCGATGGCGCATTGGTATGAGGTCTTCAACGACGTTCACGTCCCCTTCGGCGCCGTGCGTGACCCGCAGGAAGTCGTTAATGATCCGCAGTTGCGAGCGAATGACATCGTCGTTCCGCTCGAAGGAGCCGGCGAGAAGCTGACCTCGACCATCAGCAGTCCTATTCAAGTGCACGGTGTTTCGAAGGTACCTGCCAGGCGCGCGCCGGGAATCGGCGAACACAACGATGAAGTCCTGAAAGAGCTCGGTTTTGGAGTTGACGAAATCGCCGCTCTGCGTACTGGCGGTGCAATCCCAAGTGCACAACCAGGCAAAAACGTGGAAGAGACGGTCCGAGCCAGCTAAGAGTCTCGGAGCAGGAGTCTCGCAGAAAACAAGCGATTGAATTGAATTGAATTTATTGGAGGATCAAATGGCAAAGAGCCGTGAAATTAAGAATGTAGCGATTGTTGGGACGGGAGTCATTGGCGCGAGTTGGGCTGCTTTATACCTGGCGCGTGGCCTTAACGTTGTTGCCACAGATCCGGCGCCAAACGCTGAAGCAAATCTGCGGCGGTACATCGATGCGGCGTGGAAGGACTTGACGGCGATTGGAATTTCACCCAACGGCTCACGCGACCACTTGCGGTTTACGGCCGATCTGAAGGAAGCCGTTGCCGGCGCGGATCTGATTCAGGAAAACGGACCTGAACGTAAGGACTTCAAAGTCAAATTGTTCGCTGACATGGATGCCGCCACGCCGAGGGATTCCATCATCGCTTCGAGTTCGTCCGGTCTGACTATGAGTGTGATGCAGTCGGCATGCAAGTATCCGGAGCGGTGCGTGATCGGTCACCCGTTCAATCCTCCTCACATCGTTCCTCTGGTCGAGGTCGTCGCAGGTGCCAAAACATCGCCAGAGACTGTTGAGCGGGCCATTTCCTTCTACACCTCGATCGGTAAGAAACCGATCCATGTGAGGAAGGAAGTCGTCGGCCATGTCGCAAACCGGCTTCAGGCCGCTCTCTACCGGGAGGTCGTCTACCTCATCGAACAGGGTGTTTTGGATGTGGCTGACTCGGACACGGCCGTGTGCTGGGGACCTGGACTGCGTTGGGGCCTGATGGGTCCAAATCTCCTGTTCCATCTGGGCGGTGGTCCAGGCGGAATTCAGCATTTCATGGACCAGTTCACCGGGCCACTGGCCACATGGTGGAAAGACCTCGGGACGATCACGGAGTTCAGCCCAGAGGTGAAGCAAACCATCATCGAAGGTGTCGCCAAGGAGGCGAACGGTCGTTCAATCGCAGAGCTCGAAGAGGAGCGAGATTCAATGCTGCTGGAATTGCTCACGACCCGGTCGAAAGCGGAACGGGCCGCACACGCCGGAACAAACACCGCGGCCGATTAAATCTGTTTCCGCTCGGGTGAAATGCAGAGGGCAGAAAACAAGCGCAGAAAATGAGAATAGAAGATGATCTACGTTCACTCTCTCGGCCGGGCATTGCGATTCTATCCCGGCCGAACTGCGCTTGCTCGTGAAGGCCGATTCTTAACCTTTCGCGAACTCCACGCTCGCGTCGAAGGCATCGCAGGAACGCTCGCCAGCCAAGGTTTTGGCGTGGGAGATCGCCTCGCCCTCCTGCTGCCGAACGGGCCCGATTACATCGAACTAATTTATGCGTGCAGCATGCTCGGCGTGATCGCCGTTCCACTGAACACCCGCCTGTCGACCAAAGAGATCAACCGAGTGCTCGAAGATGCGCGTCCACATGGGATCGTGCGCCATTCCTCCCTTGCTGTCCCCGAAGTACAGTTGAGCTGGCAGCAGGTGATCGACAAGGAACCACTTCCAATTAGCAACGGCCCTGCTCCGAAGGTTTTTTACGACCCCGAGGCCGTTTTGGGGCTTATCTACACGAGCGGCACGACGGGGCAGCCAAAAGGCGTCATGGTGACGCATGGGAATGTCCTAGCTGACATCCACAACTTCAACTACTGGATGCGCTACACCGAAGGCGGGATCTACCTGCACGCCGCTCCGATCTTCCACATCGCAGACTTTCCCAGCATGTTCGCGGCTCCGGCATTCGGCGCCAGCCAAATCGCAATTCCGAAATTTAGCGCACAGACTTTCTGCGAGACGGTGGAACAAGAGCGCGTGACTCACACCGTGCTCGTGCCCACGATGATCAATTTGCTCACACAATTCCTGGACGCGAGAAAGTATGACTTGAGCAGCCTGCAGGTGCTGGCTTATGGTGGCTCACCCATGGCGCCGGAACTCGTCCATCGCACGCGCGAGCTGCTGCCGAACGTCAGACTGATTCAAGTGTATGGGTTGAGTGAAACAGGTTTTCTCACGGGCTTGCAGGACCAGGAGCACACTGAAGACAAGCTGATGTCCTGCGGACGGCCCTGTCCCGGTGTGGATCTCCAGGTGACGGACACGTCAGGGAGACCAGTCGAGCCGGGACAAGCAGGCGAACTGATCGCACGAGGCGCCAACGTAATGCGGGGCTATTGGAACAATCCGGAAGAAACGGCTAAAGCGTTTCGCGACGGATTCTTTCGTACAGGAGATATCGGCCATCAGGACACTACGGGATACTTTTACATCCTGGACCGGCTCAAGGACATGATTGTGACCGGCGGTGAGAATGTTTATTCGGGAGAGGTGGAAGCAGTGATCTACGGCCATCCTGCGGTTCGTGAAGTGGCCGTCTTCGGTGTGCCCGACCCGCAGTGGGGTGAACTCGTGATGGCCTATGTGGTTCTGAAGCCAGGGGAAACTCTTACCGGCGACGACCTAATTGCTTTCTGCCGGCGAAGCCTTGCGAGTTATAAGCTTCCCAGGCGCGTCGAGTTTTCAGAAACGGATCTGCCCAAGAGCAGTTCCGGCAAGGTACTGAAGAAGACTCTGCGCGAACGTTTCTGGATGCTTCAGCAACGCGCCGTAAGCTGACGCAAAACTGCCTTCATCGGGATCGGGACAGGTGGAATCAACCTGAGATCACGATCATTTATGCGAACGCGAAAACCAAAGCCGAAGGCCGAAGGGGAACAGTAATGAGCAAAGTCGCCGGTCAGCCATTACCGAAGGCCTTAATAAAAGTCGTCGATCTATTGGTAGAAAACCGGATCAGGATTGATGCAATGGAGCAAATTTTGGTCAAAACGAATCCAGTTGCGTATGATCTTTACCTCGGCACGATTGAGAATCTGCGAGCCCAAAAAGCAGCTGAATTGAAAAAAGTACTTACTGGAAGGCTCAAGTCAAAGCTTGGCAAAGGCTAAGGGAGAAAGCGCAAGTCGACAACTCTGTCGTTCAAAGATGAGCATCTTCCCGTCGTATTGCCTGCGGGAGCCAGAGCGAGCACGTTTGTTTCTTCCTGATGTGAGTTAATTGCGAAATACCATGCAAGCACGGCGTACCAGATCGCCGAGGTTTATGCTTTCCGGAACCAGTCTGACGAAGGGTTCGAGTGGCTGGACCGAGCTTATGTCCAACGTGACGACGATCTAATCATAACGAAAGTGGACCCTCTGCTGAAGAACTTGCACGGCGACCCGCGATTCGCCGCGTTCTTGAAGAAGCTGAACCTGTCGATCTGAAATAACGCTAGTCCCATGGGCTCTATGGGCCGAATCAAACTTAGAACCGGCTTATGAACTAATGGAGACCGCTAGCAACAATGGGCAAGAATACAAAATGAGAGATGGCAGCCGGATCAACGGAAAAACACTCAGAAGAACCGAAGCGCCTCAGGCAACCAAGGGCGATGACTCCGTGACCTGGATCGGTAGGGTGAAATGAAAAGTTGCGCCCGCTCCACTGCTGGCGCTGGCCCACAACTGCCCGCGATGCGACTCCACAATGGAGCGGCTGATGGCCAACCCCATGCCGCTGCCCTGCGGCTTGGTGGTAAAGAACGCAGAAAAGATCTGGTCCATCTTCTCCATTGGCAACCCCACGCCCGTGTCACTGACCGAGAACTGGAGTTGACCGTCCTGCAGTTCCGACTTCACCGTAAGCTCTCCGCCGGAGTCCTCCATGGCTTCGATCCCGTTAAGCATGAGGTTCATGAACACCTGCTGTAGCTGCACAGGGTCTGCCATGATTGTGGGAAGTTCGGCGCCCAGTTCCGCGCGCACGGCAACCGAGTATCGATCGGCCTCACCTTTTAGCAGCGCGAGCATTTCCTGGATAATTCCGTTCACGTCGACCAACTCACGTTGTGGAGCGGATTTCTTGTAGAGGGAACGTATACGGTCGATGATTTCCGCCGCACGATTCCCATACTTATCAATTCGGGCCGCTGCCGCACGGGCACGATCAAGATTGGGCGGTTCGTGTGCCAGCCATTCAATGCAGCTGTTGGCGCTGGTGATGGTGGCAGCGATGGGCTGCTTGATCTCGTGTGCCAGCGATGCTGCCATTTCCCCCAACGTGCTCACGCGGTTGACATGGGCTAGATCCGCTTCGAGCTGTCGCAGTTTTTCACGCTCGTGCTCGGCGCGTTTGCGATCTTCGATGTCGGTCGCGACCCCATACCACTTGACGATGTTTCCATGTTCATCCCGGAGCGGCACTCCTCGGTCCAAATGCCAGCGATATTGCCCATCCGAGCGCCGATAACGCGACTCATTTTCGTGAAGTTTGCCGGTAGCAACCGCTTCCATCCATTTACCTGCATGTCGCTCAAGATCATCAGGGTGAATTGCCGCTTGCCACCCTGATCCGGCCGTCTGTTCCGCCGATAACCCCAAGTACTCCACAAATCGCTTGTTAGCGTAAGTATTGGAGCCATCGGGCAGAGCACTCCACACTGCTGCCGGAATCGTATCGATCACATCGCGAAGTTCTCTCTCACTTCTGCGCAGTTCCGAGGTTCGTTCCGCCACCTTAATTTCTAACTCGTCGTGGGCCTTGCGAAGCTCTTGCTCTTGGTCGCGCAACGTGTTTTGGGCGGTACGCAGCTCATTGATAAGGCGTGCGTTCTGAAAAGCTATTGCGGCATTATTCGCAGCCACGGAAAGCAGCTGCTGATCGATCTGGTCGGGAAAATCGGCGCGATCACACGCCGCCGCAATGAGACCGCGTTCGCTGTTTACTCCAATTGGAATTACAACACCGCAACAGGATTTCTCGACCCCGCCAACATTGGCCACGATTTCCGTTCGAGAGACTTGACCGAACCTGACGAAGCGCTGTTGCAGCCATTCGGGAAATCCCTTCCAGCAGTCACCCCGTATCACCTCGACCGCTTGGTACCCCATGGGATCGCACAAACGCACAAAAGCGAAATCCAGCTGGAGCAATTCGACCAGCAAATCAACGAGCTCGGTAGCGATGGCGGACGGTTCTTTCCTCACCCACGTCTCCGGGATCATCGAAAGCGCCAGTAGATCCCTCACGGTTGCGCGCAGGCGGAGAATCCCGGCAGATTGATCTGTGTCCATTTTGAGCGGCCACTATGCCGCGGTCTTTCGAGTTGACCGTCGTTCCCGCATCTCATCGAGGAACTGCTCGGGAGGAACAAAGAACGGGTTCTCGCGCAGTAAACCACCCATGATCACCAGCGGATGCGTCCGCATGATGTCCATGGCCACACTTGCGCCAAATTTGGACAGATTGTAGACACAGATTACCGGATCGTCGTACTTGGAAAGAACATGATTGAGTCGTGCCTCATATTCCACCAGGTTGTACGCGGCAGGTTTGTCGAGGAGTAGCCAATCCATGTGATGTCCGACCAACCTGGTAAGCGGGTAACCGGCAGCGACGCCCGACTGGATCCGTCTTTCGAGTGTAGCCAGCATACCGTCCTGGTCGAATTGATGATCGCGCACATATGTGTCGGCCCACGGCTCCACCTGCAGTTGGCCAGTATCGGTCATCGCCCGCACATTTATACCTGCCGCGGCCAGTCGCTTCAAATGCTCTTCCCGACTCTCGGGATCCACAATGTGGGCAACCTTTTCGCCCCGATCGAGGCCATCCTTATAGAACGAGCCGAGTACTCTGTGTTCCTCGTCGATGGTATTGAAGAACGCGCAGATGTGATTGCGGCCGGCGAGATCGACCCCAGCGAGCTCTACTGAATGTTCGTGCTTTGCCATATTTCACCTCCAAATTTGGACTCCGATTTTCCGATGGACCATCCGCGATATTCTACTAATGTCGGCGGCTTGCGGCTCACAGCAAAACAGTCGAAAAACACTTTAAGCAACGAGATGTGTTGGCTCCGCTGCTTCGGTCGGCAAATTGAAATGAAAGGTCGCACCTCGTCCATGGTTAACGGTCGCCCACAACCGACCGCCGTGCGACTCTACAATGGAACGGCTGATGGCCAGCCCCATGCCGCTGCCCTGCGGCTTGGTGGTAAAGAACGCAGAAAAGATCTGATCCATCTTCTCCGCTGGCAACCCCACGCCCGTGTCACTGACCGAGAACTGGAGTTGACCGTCTTGCAGTTCCGACTTCACCGTAAGCTCTCCGCCGGAGTTCTCCATGGCTTCGATGGCGTTGAGCATGAGGTTCATGAGCACCTGCTGTAGCTGCACACGGTCTACCATGATTTTAGGGAGTTCGTCGGAAAGGTCCGTGCGCATGGCAATTGAGGATCGCATAGCCTCACCTTTCAGCAGCGTGAGCATTTCGTGGATAATTCCGTTCACGTCTACGAACTCACGTTGTGGAGGAGATTTCTTGTAGAACGAACGGATACGGTCAATGATTTCGGCCGCCCGATTCCCATACCTATCGATTCTGGCTGCTGCCGTACGGGCCCGATCCAGATTGGGCGGTTCGTGTGCCAGCCATTCAACGCAGCTGTTGGCGCTGGTGATGGCGGCAGCGATGGGCTGCTTGATTTCGTGTGCCAGCGACGCTGCCATTTCCCCCAATGTGCTCACACGATTGATATGTGCCAGATCGGCCTCTAGCTGTCGGAGTTTCTCACGCTCTTGCTCGGCAGATTTGCGCTCCGTGATGTCGGTCGAACTACCGATGAACTGCTCCAAATCTCCAGCGTTGGAAACGACGGGATGGCCGACAGTGTGGATCCACTTCACTATTCCATTCGGTAAAAGGATACGGAACTCGTGATCGTAATCGGCCTTTTCCATGATTGCTCGTTCGGTAATGCCCGTCCACTTAAGGCGATCCTCTGGGTGGACGCGTTCGAGATATTCTTCCCGAGTTGGCGCTCCCTCGGCTGGATCGAAGCCGAAAATCCGGTAAAACTCCTGGGAGACCTCCACCGCGTTCCGATGCGGTAAGCGCCAAGCCCAGCTGGCCGTATGGGTCAGCTTTTGCGCTTCGGCAAGATGACTTTCACTCCGGCGCAGGGAATCCTCGACTCGTTTCCGTTCGGTTACGTCCATGGTTGTGCCGATGATTTCAATGATTTGGCCCGAGGCATCCATCACCGGGTGCGCGATGGTGTGAAGGTGCTTTATCCTCCCGTCCGGAACAATGATTCGAAGGTCAGCCTCCGAGTCAGTCCATCCCGTTTGGGTGAACTCCATTTTCTTTCGCTGATCAAGGCTTGCTCGGTCGTCGGGGTGAACTCTATTGCGAATGAGGGACCAAGCGGGCTTCAGTTTCGGGTCGAACTCGTAAATGCGAAAGATCTCTTCCGACCAGAAGTGCTCGTCGGTACGGACGTTAATCGCCCAACTGCCCGTGTGGGTGAGCCTCTGTGCTTCGGCGAGGTATGCCTGTCGCCGCTCCAACTCCAGGGTCAGCAGTTCTTGCTCGGTGATATCGATCGCGGTGCCGAGAAACCCTTTGAGGACTTCGCCTTCAACAACGGGAATTCCGACGCAGCGAATGTAGCGTTGCTCTCCATCGGGGCGAACAATTCGTTTTTTTACATCGCAGCCGGAGCGTTCCGCATGCATTCTCTTTATGGTGTCAGCCATAAAGTCGCGGTCTTGTGGGTGAACGGTGGCTAGATACTCTTCAAGTGTTGGGGCTCCCTTCTGCGGATCCAGGCCATAAATCTTGAACAGCTCCTGAGACCAGTGCTCAAAAAAACCAGTGGGGTTAAATGCCCAGCTGCCCATATGGGCAAGGCGCTGCCCTTCACTGATATAAAACTGGCTTCGTTGAAGCGCTTCCTCGGCGCGTTTGCGATCCGTAATGTCTTGGACGGTACCGAACATTTGATAGGGCTGGCCTGACGCGTCCCTTTTCACCTCGCCCTGAAAGTGCGCGATGCGCACTTCGCCTGTTGGCCGGAACAAGCGACATTGAACGTTAAAGCGGTCACCGCCGAGAGCCTCTACCATGCCTCGTTGCCAATCTTCGGGGTGGATCTTTTCCTGACACGTAGCTATGTCCATGGGACGTTCCTGCGGCCGCATGCCATAGATGCGATAGGTCTCATCCGACCAGTTCACTCGACCCGTTAAGATGTCCCATTCCCAGTAGCCAACGTGGGTGATGCGCTGGGCCTCTTCAAGCTTGGCTTTGCTGTCCTGCAAATCGCGCGATAACACCCCCAGGGCTTCCTCGGAGCGTTTGCGATCTTCGATGTCGGTGAGTGTCCCGTACCACCTAATAATTTTCCCATTCTGATCGCGAAGTGGGACGCCACGCACCAGAAACCAGCGATATTCCCCGTCAACGGCGCGACGAAACCGCGCCTCGTCTTCGAAAAGTTGTCCGGTTGCAACCGAGATGCGCCACTTTTCGGAATGGCGCACAAGATCTTCGGGATGGATCGCACGCTGCCAACCTGCGCCCGAAGTCTTCGCGATAGAAAGCCCGGTGTATTCGGTCCACCGCTTATTCACAAACGTGCTGGAGCCGTCAGACAAGGTGGTGAAAGTCATCGCCGGAATTGTTTCCACAACGTCGCGCAGATAATTTTCCTGGCTCTTGAGCTGGTGAACGCGCCATCGATGAAGTGCCCAAAACAGCGCAATAAAGATGGCGACGCACGACAAACGGAACCAGTAAGTTTGATAGTAGGCCGGGGCGACGTTCAAAGCGATCGCAGTTTCTGGCCCCTTCCACAGCCCCTCGCTGTTGCTGGCGACTAGCCGGAATCGATAGGAGCCGGGCCCAAGGTTCGTGTAAACGGCTTCTCGGGCAGTAACCGGCTGGCTCCAGCTACGGTCGAAACCTTCGAGAAAATATCGAAAGCGAATCCGCCCGGGCACCGCGAGGCTCAACCCCGTGTAGTCAAACGTGATTCGCCTGGGAGTTGGAGGAATTCGAACGGAGGCGGCGAGGTTTGCGGTGTTGTTATCGGCGGTGATCGCCTCGATGTGGGGCAGCGCGGGCACTGAATTGTCATTGATCCGAGGTGGATTAACAACCGACAAGCCGCTGCTAAGTGAAAACCAGATCCTGCCCGCTGAGTCTGAGACTACCGATCGGCTCCGCTTCACTCCTTCAGTGCTCTCGAGACCATCGGCCTGGTCATACTCGCGAACATCGACTGCCTTCACAACACCGCTTAGCAGTTTGTCGCGCGGAACACGCAAAACATGATCTGAGGTCGCGATCCATAGCCAGCCGTTCTTGTCTTCTTCCATGCCGAATATTGGTGCTTGCAGGGACCCAGGTACTCCGCGGGGTACATGCACCTGCCCATCAGTGAGGTAAGCAAGACCTTCGGTCGTTCCTATCCACAGGATTCTCGTTGAATCCTGCAGGAGGGAGTTGACATCCTCGGAGGGTAATCCGTCGTTGGCGGCATAGGTTCGCCACCCCTTCTGCGACATGACACTGACGCCCTTCGGCGTCCCGAACCACATCGTTCCGTCAGGGCCCTCGGCAATCGACGATATTGTGTTCGCCGCCAAGCCGTCTGCAGTCGTGTAATTCGTGAAATGACCGTTCTTTAGCTCGCTTACACCACTACTGAGGGTCCCTGACCAGACGGTACCATCACGACTACGATAGACCGCGTACACCCTGTTTTGTGCGAGGCCGTCTGCCAGCGTGTAGGTCTTGGCTGTAAACGAATTGCCGGAGTAGCGCAGATGGGTGAGTCCACCCTGTTGTCGTCCCACCCAGACATCATCCTTGCCAGTGCCGGCAATGGAGTAGACGACATCGTTGGCGATCCCATCGGCAGTGACAACCCCAGTTTTTCCTCCCTTAAGCCATCGCAAACCGCCCTGAATGGGCGCAATCCAAGTTCGGCCGCCCGAGTCGACGTGCAATGGTCCCATGCTCTGCGATTTCAAATTGGGAAGAGAGTACGTAACGAAAGCGCTGTCTCGCAGTCGCTCGAGGCCGCGCGTGCCACCGATCCAGATGTCTCCCTCCCGATCTTCGAAGAGCGCAGCTACCGGTCCGGTGGTACTCAGTAAAGTAACCCCATTCGCGTTGTACCGAAACAGTCCGCGACTCGTGCCAACCCAGATGTTCGAGTCCCGGTCACGAAGAATGGAAAGTACGTCGAGGTTGAGAAGTGATGACGGTACACCTGCCAAAGTGAGCTTTGTTCCACTCCAGCGCAGTACACCCTTCGCCGTTCCGACCCACAATTCTGAGTTTTGAAGAGGCAGAAGGCAATTAACCTTCGTATCAAGCCGCCCATTCGATGCGCTCGAAACGCGGCCTTCCTGGAGATAGAAGAGTCCTTGAGGCTCCGTGCCAAGCCAAATCTTTCCGTCGTCAGTCTGAGCCATGGAGATCGCCACCGAGGTGGATGCCGCCAGACGATCAAACCAACTGAAGGGAGTTGCTCGCTGGTCAGGAGCTTCGCTATTCGCGACTCTTGCAGCGTCGGTGAGAAGAGCTGCGGACGACAGGCTGCGAAATCGGTTGTCACTGTATGTGAGAGTTCCCTCAGCTAATGACGAGAGCAAAACCGCACCCGACGTCCCCCGCGCCATTGCGGTTGTGCCGTTCTCAGTCTGGCCGCGGATAAGCTCGAAGTTTCCATTTTGGTAACGAAAGACTAGGGTGTTTTGTAGCAAGATCCAGAGGTTATCGCTGGCGTCAACGACGAGTGTTCGTACAGGGCCAATCCAGATTGGATCAGGATGGGCCAACTGAAACTGATGAAAATTCAAGCCGTCGAAACGGACAAGGCCTTTATCTGTCCCGATCCAGAGAAAGCCATCGGAACTCTGTGCGATGGCCGTTATAGATCCGCCCGGCCAACCTCTCTCAGTTCCCCACGAGTCGTGGAGATATTGCGGCACGGCCCGAGTGGGATCGAGCGCAGACGCCGAAACAGCGAAGCAGACGCCCGCGAGTCCGGAAATGGCACACCTGAGCAGCCAGCGCTTTCCAAAACCGTCCTCACGGTAGGTATTCAAACTTCTCAACCACAACCTCGCTTGACTTCTGCATAGGATTTTTGTCGCTCGCAACGACGAAAAAGATCAGACGGAGTTTCACCTGACCCGGTCCCGATATGGCAAGCATGAACTCATGTTCAGAAACGAGTTGCGCTCCGGCACCAGAAGATCTTCCGCGAAAGGTCTTGAAAGTTGCATGTCCAGGTTCCCAGAGCAGGACATACGTCGAGGTGCCTGATGGCGCCGCAAAAGGGAACAGGTTCCCAGGGCTGTAGAACGGTTGAATTGCATATTGTGCATTGTTCTCATTTGCGGCGTCACCCCGGCCATGGACCTCTACGTCCATCTCGCGAAAGTGCTGCTCGCTAGCCGATTCGTCGAAGGTAAACATACTGAAGGCCGCGGCTGGTTCTAAGTGAGAAGTATCACGCACAGTTACCGAATACGTGCCGTACCCGAGACTGCGATTTAAGAATATTTCTGCACACGACCAGCTGCCCGATTTCTTCTTTATCTGCATGTGGAGCGCACCGGACGCATCGGTCCGCGCATTTTCAGGATCGTAGAGGTTGTTCGTGCCTCCCTTGTCACTTGCAGTCATGCGAACACCCCAATCATAGCCGCTGAATTTAAGCGATCCGGTCGGGGCAAATTGCTCCGTTCCAACGCCTTTCACAATTGTCACGAGGGCAACGGAGCCGCCTTGGGTCGGAGCTACATCCGTCGTGGGCAACTGATGATAATCCGGTTCCACCAATAACGCAGCATACTCAAATCCGAGATGAGTTTCCGTGCTCCACGTCGAGTCTGCTTTGATGGGAATGAAGGGATGATCAGGCCAGGGCTGCACCCACCATTGCCCGCTGTGTGCATAAATAACAATCTGCTGCTTTGGTCGAGCATTTCTGACCCGTCCAGAGATCGTGTCGACTCTTTCTCGTCCACCTTGCGCTGCCGGCGGAATATGGGTGAACTCGATCGAAGGTCCGGAATTGGCTTTATGCGACTGGCAACCGTTGAGCGCAATGCAGAGAACCAGCAGCGATCGCTGCAAGAAAACTCGGGTCAACAGTCGCAGTTGCATGTGAGGGAACAATCCCAGAATCGGGTCGATTACGGTTTGCTCGACCGGTTCGCGCTTGCTGACTTCCAACTCTCTTCCACGTAAGGCTGCCAATTCTACCTCAAATCTGGGCATCTTCTTGCGCGAACCTGGGAACGCTGGTTCCTTCTTGAGACATCGGCCGCGAGATCCCCATCCTTCTCATCTTGGCCAGCAGCGTGGTTCGTTTCAGTCCCAGTTTCGCTGCTGCGCCGCGCGGTCCACCGACGATCCAGCCGGCCTGCTCAAGTGTTTCCACAATCAAAGCGTGATCCGAGTCTTCCAAGGTCATCGATGACTGGAAAGTTCGGGTGCGATGCAGACTGGGGACGATGAGCTCTGTTTGCTTCTTGTGAAGTGGGTTTGGGAGCATGCCATCTCGCGAAACGATAACTGCGCGTTCCACTAAGTTCTGCAACTCGCGAATGTTGCCAGGCCACGAATACCACTGGAAGGCAGCCATGGTCTCCGGAGGAATGCTGTCGACTTGCTTCCCCATGCGTCCGCTAAACATCTTCACGAAATGAGTGACAAGAGCAGGAATGTCTTCCCGGCGCTCTCGCAGTGCTGGCAGCAAGATGGGGAAGACGTCCAGGCGATAGTACAGGTCACTGCGAAATTGCCCGCGCGCTACCATCTTGACGAGGTCCCGATTGGTTGCCGCTACGAGCCGAACGTCCACCTTGTGAGTGCGACCACTGCCTAGTCGCTCGAATTCCTGTTCTTGCAGCACGCGCAACAACTTCGGCTGCAAGGCAGGAGGAATGTCGCCGACTTCGTCTAAAAACAGCGTCCCCTTATCGGCCATTTCGAAGCGCCCGATCTTCTGCGCAATCGCTCCGGTAAAGGCACCTCTCTCATGACCAAACAATTCACTTTCCAGAAGATCCAGCGGAATGGCCGCGCAATTGAGCTTTATGAAAGCGCGCCCGCAGCGCTGACTTGCATTGTGAACGGCGTGAGCAATGAGTTCTTTTCCCGTGCCGGTTTCCCCTTCGATGAGGACAGTCGAGTCTGTGGGCGCAACCTGCTCCACTTGGTCGAGAACAGATTCGAGGGCGGCGCTATTGCCGATGATCCGCTCGAACGTACGCTCGGCCTGATCCGGCCCAGGGTTCATGACTGTTGCAAAATCTCCCACAGAAACCTCCACAGTTAACGCTCCCCACGCGACTGCAATAGCCGAGGTTGCTCACATATTCAGTGCAGCACGGACCCTTTTGAGCAACAAGTGATGATCGAACGGTTTTGCTAGGAACTCGACTGCGCCCTCTCTCATCGCTCGAATTCTCATCCTGGTATCTCCATGAGCCGTGACGAAGATGATCGGAATATTGCATTCCTCTTCGTTCAACCTGGCTTGCAACTGCAGGCCCGACATCTTCGGCATACGGATATCAACAATCATGCACGCAGCCCGAGTATGCAAATCGGATTCGAGGAATTCTTCCGCGGATCCAAAGCACCGTGCGACCAGCCCAGCCGCTTCCATCAGGTCGCGCAGTGAATCTTGCATGGCTTCGTCGTCATCGATGATCGCTATTAGTTTGGACGTTCGTTCCACCGACATGTGGGCAGCTTAACGTCTGTACTTCACTTGTGGCAATCAAACTTTAGGCTGACTGAACCAGACTTTAGGAGATTGGATCCTTACTATCGATAATCCTGCGAGGAAAACATCGAATCGCGCAAAGTGGGCTAGGTGATGGACTTGAGCTTGTCCGCCATTCTGACGAGCTCAGGCAAGGATCCAGCCTGCATCTTTTTCATCACCTGGCTGCGATGCATTTTGATAGTGGCTTCACTGGCGCCGAGTTCTGCCGCAATTTGCTTGTTAAGCATCCCGGAAACGACCAGGCTCATCACCTCGCGCTCCCGGACGCTTAATGTGTTGTATCGCTGTCGCAGATCAGCAGTGTCTCGCTCCTTTTCGCGGACGGTGCGATCCCGAGTGAGCGATCGCTGAACCGCATCGAGCAAATCCTGTTGCCTGAATGGTTTGGTGAGAAACTCAACAGCGCCGGACTTCATGGCCTTGACCGACATCGGAACGTCCGCATGTGCTGTGAGAAAGATGATTGGGATACTTACTTTCCCTATTTTCAGTTCGCGCTGAAGGTCCAAGCCGCTAATGCCGGGAAGTCTCACGTCAAGAATTAGGCAACTGGGACTGTCACCGCGCGGACTCGACAAGAACTCCTGTGCAGACCCGAAAGACTTAGAATGCAAGCCGACAGACTCCAGCAGCTCCTGGAGAGACTCACGCACATCTCTATCATCATCGACAATGAATACGGTTGGCACATCTTGCGTGCTCATAACGACGCGCCTCAAACAGAAGGAAAGTAAAGTCAAAATCTCGCGAGCTTTGTTCTGTCGTCACCGATCAAGCGTCGGTTGACAACGCCGGATAGATTGTATCGGATGATGCAATGCGAAGCCGCGCAAAGCCTCGGCATTGGGGTGAAACTCGCGGATGGTCGCCGCCTGCTGACGCTCACCAGATTTCCATGCTTACGCGCTTGAGACATCTGTGCCGGTGCAGAAGGGGGAGCACAGAAAGTCAACGTGGGGCACTTACCGGTTCACGCTTGATTTCAGAGAGTTCCTTAGAGAAATTGAAATCCGTGGGAACGCTACCGGTGATCAACCGTGCGCCGCGATTGAATGTCAGATCCTGTATCGCCCATTGAATGAAAACGAGAATGCGACTCTGGAACGAAACTAGATAGGTTACGTGGATAAAAGCCCAAACCAGCCACGCTAAGAACCCCGAAACGTGAACACCGAAAACATCGGCCACCGCCGCTGCGCGTCCAATCACCGCCAGGGACCCTTTGTCGAAGTAACGAAATGGTGGAAGCTCCCGCTGACCCTTTACTTTTCGCAAGATCGCCTTTGCTGCATAGGCTCCTCCCTGCATGGCGACCTGGGCCACTCCAGGCAAAGGTTTTCCTTTTTTATCCATTGCTGAAGCCAGATCGCCTATTACGTAAATGTCCGGATAGCTTGAAATCGTCAGATCAGGTTTTACTTTGACTCTTCCTCCTTTGTCGGTCTCGGCTTTTGTATGGCTAGCCAGGATTTTGCCCAGCGGCGACGGCGTGATACCGCCAGCCCAGATCACAGTTTTCGCGGCGATGGAATCGGTTCGCCCGCCGGAATCAATCGTCAAACCCTCTTTGTTCAGTTCCTTGACCATTGCACCGCACTTCACCTCGACTCCAAGCTTGGCAAGCGAACTGCTTGCCTTTTCGGCCAGATCGTCAGGGAAAGGCATCAGTACTCGAGGCGCACCATCCAGCAGGATGATCTGCGCTTCCTCAGGATGGATGGAACGAAAATCATTTTTTAGCGTTTGGCGGGCGATCTCCGCAATCGCTCCCGAGAGTTCCACGCCAGTCGGCCCCGCACCAACAATCACGAATGTGAGCCAACTTCGTCGCTGCACAGGATCCGAAAGGCGCTCGGCTACTTCGAATGCATAAAGAATTTTGTGGCGAATGGCCGTGGCTTCTTCAACACTCTTCATGCCAGGCGCCCACTCTTGCCACTCGTTGTGCCCGAAGTAGGACGTCTGTGAGCCGGCGGCAACGATCAATGAATCGTAAGGAACGATGGCCCCATCGGCCAGAAAGACGCGTTTGGAATCAGGATCGATGTCCGTGACGTTCCCCAACCAAACGCGAGTATTTTTCTGCCGACTTAGGACGCCGCGAAGGGGCGAGGCGACCTCTCCTGCCGAAAGCGAGCCCGTCGCGACTTGATAGAGTAGTGGTTGGAAAAGGTGATAGTTTCGCCGATCGATAAGCGTCACGTCCACCAGATTTGACTTCAAGTGCTGGGCCGCAGAAAGCCCGCCAAATCCCCCGCCAATGATGACTACCTTCCAGCGATCGCTCATTGCTTTGCCACCAGGATCGGCGCGCGCAGATCTTTGAGCGTTTTGAGATCGTCAACGACGTATGCCATGGAAGCCCGTGTGCCTTTGCCAGAACGGACGGGCGCCAGATCCGATATTTCTTCGCCTCTGCAGACGGGCAGTGTGAGGGAACCGTGTCCTATCCAGGCTTGCTCAATCTTCACGTCGTGAGGGACGTTCTCGACAAGCTCGTGAAGCGCGGGCTTGCCCTTCTTGTCAGCCGCGAGACGTGGGTAGTGCAGTAGATTGATAACGGGCCGCTGCCGAAGGCGCGATACGTCGGTTACCGGCTCTTTCAACGTAACCAGTGCTTCAGCAAGCCGCTGTCCGCCAGCTGTAAGTGAGGCAGCAAACTTCGATCCCGGCGCAAGCGTGGGGCCTGCTTTTCCCGTGGCCGCGTAATACCTTGTCTGGAACACCTGCCCGATACGTTTGGGATAGCCCTGAGTCCAGCCGCGAGCAAGTGCCGCATCGTTGTCGACAAAGATGTACGGGCAATAGGACACTGGTTTGCTCTCGTACAAGGCATCCACGAGGAGCAAAAACTCGCGATACTGATAACGAGCGGGGTCGAGGTATTCTTCGTTATTCCCACTGAACTGCCAATCGTAGAAGAGAGCATTGCCGTGACCATTTGCCGAAAGATCGAGATCGAGACCAGCAGGTAATAGAGCCGCTACGGCAGAGGGGTCCGACCAAAACTCTATGTCGAGGAAATCTGCAGAGTAGTACCACGGAGGGGACGGATTCAGGGTCGATCTCCCCTTCGGTGTAAGTGGATAATTGAAGCCTTTCAGCATCGATGCTTTCCTTTCACACAGTGATTAGCGAAGCAGATTGACCTTCGCCAGGTCGATAAGTTCGTCAGCGCGCCCGTTGAGAACCGCTCTCAGCATGAACAGACTGAAGCCCTTTGCCTGCTCATAAAAGATCGTTGGAGGCATTGATAATTCCTGTCGTGCGACCTGGACCTCAACCAACGCAGGACCGTCATGTTTGAGAGCTTGCGCAATCGCGGGTTCTACTTGATCTGGGGTTTCGGCTCGCAGTCCAAGAAGTCCTGCTCCTTCGGCGATTTTGGTGAAATCTGGATTGTGTAGATCTGTCGCAAAGTTCACGAAGCCGTTCGCTTTCATCTCCAGTTCCACGAACGCCAGCGCATCGTTCTTGAAGACGATCACCTTCACTGGCAATTCGTGTTGCTTCAGGGTGAGCACGTCCCCCATGAGCATCGAGAAGCCACCGTCGCCCGACATGGTGATCACCTGGCGGCCGGGATGACTAGCCTGCACACCGATGGCTTGAGGCAGTGCGTTAGCCATCGATCCATGGTTGAAGGAACCGAGCAGTCGACGTTTTCCGTTCATCATGAGGTAACGCGCTGCCCAGATGGTGGGCGTGCCTACGTCACAAGAGAAAACTGCGTCCTCGGCTGCGAGCTGGTTGAGCACACTGGCAACATACTGAGGATGGATTGGGCTTTTGTTGGAATTACCAGTTGCCAGGTCATCCAAGCCTTTGCGCGCCTTCCTGTAGTGTTCCAGCGAATCTTTGAGGTGCTGTTGGTGTTGGTTCTGTTCCAGCTTGGGCAGCAGGGCGCGCAAAGTGGTCTTCGTGTCTCCCACGAAGCCAAAGTCGAGTTTCGTGCGGCGTCCTAGTTGTTCCCCGCGAAGGTCGATTTGTACTATGGTCGCATCTTTGGGAAAGAACTCCTGGTATGGAAAATCCGTGCCGATCATCAACAAGACTTCGCTATTCATTATGGCGACGTAGCCGGATGAGAATCCGAGAAGACCGGTCATGCCGACGTCGAAGGGATTGTCGTACTCAATGAACTCCTTGCCACGGAGAGCATGCACGATGGGTGCCTGCAGCTTGCTGGCTAACTGGATCAGTTCGTCATGCGCTCCGGCGCAACCCGCACCGCCCAAAATAGTGATTTTGTTCGACCTATTCAGGAGGTCCGCAAGCAGGTTGAGTTCTTCCGCAGAAGGACAAACGGCTGGTGTGGGTTCCTGAAAGTGTAGACGCGGTCCGTCTGCGACGGCATGCTTAAGCGCGACATCGCCGGGAAGGGCAATGACAGCAACACCGCGCTTGGAAATTGCAGTCTGCATAGCAATCTCCAGCACACGCGGCATTTGCTCCGGCTCCGATACCAGCTCGCAGTAATGGCTGCATTGCGCGAAGAGATGCTTGGGATCAGTCTCCTGAAAATATCCGCTGCCAATTTCCCTGCTCGGAATCTGTGCGGCAATAGCGAGGACGGGAACGCGGCTGCGCTGACAGTCGTAGAGGCCATTAATCAGATGCATATTCCCGGGGCCACAACTTCCGGCACATACTGCCAACTTGCCAGTGAGATGGGCCTCGGCGCCGGCGGCGAACGCCGCTGCCTCCTCGTGTCTTACACCAACCCAGCTAATGTCCTGTCGAACGCGAAGCGAATCTGTAATTCCGTTGAGCGAGTCGCCTGGGACTCCATAGATTCTCTCGACACCGGCTTCCGCCAGAACGTGAACCAGCAACTCGGCCACTGTTTTTCTCGCCATAGCCATCCTTCGTAGACAAGCGCTACCCATCGCGTTCCTGCAATTACCGTGCCATAGATTAGCGGCTGCAAACTGCGGTTCATCTACATCGGTCCGGGTTCGTTCCTGCAATTGCGTGACAACGCAGATGACACTTGACGCAAAAGGCACACGGATGACACTGACCGGCCCGGCATGTGTTAGTCGTCTTGAGAGGTCAATCAGCGGAATTTCGTGAGTGTCGGCCTTCATCGCGGTTGCGGTGCAGGAAATATGACTGCCTGCCTCTTTGGTAGCCCGCTTGCTCTTCATTCAATCGAATTCTCGGTGCTAAGAATTGTGTCGCGCATTTTGCAATAGGAATTAAGGAGAGATTGCGAAGTCTGGTGATAGCGCGCATTTCGGAAGTGGAGAACGGAAGAAGAGAAATGTCGATGTTGAGAATGAAATCTTCGACGTTGCGGTTCCTTGCGCAGACGATACTTCTTCTGTTTTGGTCTGCTTTGGCGGTGTGGGCAAACGAGCCAAAAGGTCCATTTCCTCATGGCACGAATATCTTCGCTCCCGCCTCAACCCCAGCCAAGTCAATCGCCGACTTGTCCGTCTTTGTACTTGTCATCACGGGAATCATTTTCGTCGTTGTTTGTGCGTTATTGGTCTATTCCGTCATTAAGTTCCGTGGACGAGCGACGGATGCCGGCCGCGAGCCGGCTCAGGTATACGGAAGCACGCAGATTGAGCTGGCCTGGACGATCATTCCAATTCTGATTGTCGTTGTCCTGTTCCTGGCCACGGCGCGAGTGATCCACGCGATTCAGGATGCTCCGGAACCGGCGGGCGCTGTACAGGTCACCGCGATTGGACATCAATACTGGTGGGAGTTTCGATATCCGAAGCTGGGAATCGTCACCGCCAACGAACTGCACATCCCGGTGAGCGATCCCAGTCATCCGACACCAACGTTTCTGCAGTTGCTTTCGGCCGATACCGACCACAGCTTTTGGGTGCCGGAGCTTGGAGGCAAGACGGACCTCATTCCGAACCATCCCAACAGAATGTGGATGGATCCGCAACGCACAGGTGTCTTTCTTGGCCAGTGTGCCCAGTACTGCGGAACGCAGCACGCGAAAATGCTGCTCCGCGTTTCGGTGGATGGACCGGAGGATTTTGCCGCCTGGGTTCGCGCCCAGCAGAGTCTTGCAGTCGAAGACGCAGGCGCGATCGCAGGCAGGCGAGTGTTTGAAAGCAATGCCTGCATGAACTGCCATGCAGTGGCCGGAACCGCCGCGGATGGACGCTTTGGCCCCGACCTGACGCATTTGATGAGCCGCGCGACGATTGCCGCAGGCGCCGCCAAAAACACTCACGACAATCTCCGTCTTTGGATCCAGGACCCCCGTGCAATCAAAGCCGGCTCGCTGATGCCCGCCATGAAGCTGAGCGACGCGGACCTGGATGCGGTAGTGAGTTATATGGAGACGCTGCGCTAGAACGCTCAGGAAAATACCTATGTCCTCGAACGCGATCACCATTCCCGGCACTCATATAGAAGCTCGGCCTTGGGTCGACGAGCTTCATCAGTGGCTGACCACGGTCGATCACAAAAGGCTGGGAATTCTCTACATTATCTCGGCTTTGTTGTTTCTCGCGATCGGTGGAGTCGAGGCCCTCATCATTCGCATTCAGCTCATGCATTCGCACAACGACTTCGTTTCACCGGAAGTCTTCAACCGCATGTTCACAATGCATGGGACGACCATGATTTTTTTCGTGGCCATGCCAGTCCTGTTTGGATTTGCCAATTACCTGGTCCCATTGATGATTGGTGCGCGGGACATGGCATTTCCACGCCTGAATGCCTTCAGTTTTTGGCTGTCGTTTCTGGGTGGACTTCTCCTCTACTTCAGCTTTCTGGGTGGAAGCGGGCTATATGGTGCCGGAAGCGCACCGGACGTGGGTTGGTGGTCGTACGCGCCATTGGGCGCCCGAGCGTTCTCGCCTGGTCATAGTTCCGACTATTGGACTCTCGCGCTGCTTGTCTCCGGGTTTGGGAGCATCGGAACAGCCATCAATATCATTGCGACAATTCTGTGCTTGCGATGCCCGGGCATGAAGATCAATCGAATGCCGCTGCTGGTGTGGATGAACCTTGTCATGGCGGGAATGGTTTTGCTTGCGATTACACCCTTATCGGCTGCTCAAATCATGTTGCTGATCGATCGGTATTTGGGAGGCCATTTCTTCGATACTCAGGCTGGCGGTTCCGCTGTCCTCTGGATGCACTTCTTTTGGATATTCGGACATCCGGAAGTCTACGTTCTGATCATTCCTTGCTTTGCCTTTATGTCGGAAATCATTCCGGTATTTTCGCGCAAACCGATTTTCGGGTATCCAGTGATGGTTGCCGCAACGGTGTGCATCGCGTTCGTCAGCATGAGCGTTTGGGCGCACCACATGTTTACGATCGGAATGAACTCCTACGCCAACAGCTTTTTCACCCTGACCACGATGGCTGTAGGCGTTCCCACGGGAATCAAGATTTTCAACTGGATCGGCACCATGTGGGGTGGAAGGATTCAGTTCAAAACACCGATGCTGTTCAGCATCGGATTTCTATTCCAATTCCTCATTGCCGGTTTGACAGGCATCATGATGGCCGCCTCGCCGTTCGATTGGCAGCTTAGCCTCTCCTATTTTGTCGTGGCGCACTTTCATTACGTGATCGTGGGCGGAATTTTGTTCGCACTCTTCGCGGCGTTCTACTACTGGTATCCGAAAATGACTGGCCGAATGCTGAGCGAGCGTCTGGGCAAATGGCATTTCTGGCTGTTCTTGATTGGTTTTCACCTGACGTTCGACGTGATGCACATTCCGGGACTGCTCGGGATGCCGCGCCGGATCTACACCTATGAGCCCGGCCGTGGTTGGGACACCTTGAACTTCATAATTACTATCGGCGCGTTCATTCAGGCACTCGCGATTCTCGTGTTTCTAGCAAACCTCATAATTTCTTATTTCAAAGGAGCCAGGGCCGGTAACGACCCGTGGGACGCGTGGACATTGGAATGGTCCATCAGTTCACCGCCGCCTGTTTATAACTTTGCGGTCGTTCCGACGGTCGCGAGCCGCCGCCCCTTGTGGGACTTGAAGCATCCTGAAGATCCCGATAGTCGCTATGAGTGAAGGCGAAAACATATGAGCGCAGTGACAACTTCATTCCCGAACACAGCAGCTGCGTGGCAGCTGCCATCTCGCGGTAAGGTGGCGATGGCTGGTCTCATCATCGGCGAATTCGCGATCTTTACGATCTTTGTCGTTGCCTATCTCTTTTACTTGGGGAAAAGTCTGACGGGGCCGACTCCGCGCGAGGTCCTTGAAACGCCGATCTTCTACACGATTTGCTTGTTGTCCAGCAGCTTGACCATTCACTTCGCCGCTAAATGTCTAGCGCGCGGGATTGGATTCGCATTCCTTGGGTTCTGGCTGCTTACCATTGCCCTTGGTGGTTTGTTCCTCTATGGCACGGCGGAGGAGTGGCACCGACTGATCTATGAACACGGGCTGACGATCTCGACCAACCTGTTCGGGACAACATATTACTCGCTTGTCGGCTTGCACGCGTTTCACGTTACCGCGGGTCTCGTCATGCTCGTGACGGTTGCGGTGTTCGGACTTAGCGGTCGTGTGGAAGAGAAGCATTCTGGTCGCATCGACGTGCTCTCGATGTACTGGCATTTCGTTGACGCCGTATGGGTTGTGGTTTTCACGGTAGTTTACGTTCTCGGGCGCTGAGGTAGACATGGCGACACTATTGGCAACGGAGCAATTGAACGAAGGTTCTCGGCCCCCCCGCACGATCGAGGTGCCGGCGCCCACAGCGTGGCCATTCATATTGGCTTTTGGGGCGACCCTCCTATTCGCGGGGCTGGTAACAAGCATGTCGGTAAGCGTGCTCGGCGCCGCGCTCGCGCTGGCGGGCTGCGTCGGATGGTTTCGCGCCGTCTTTCCGCATGAGCAAGAAGAAGCTGTCACAGTGGCTCCCGAAGACATTCGCCTGACCACCGATCGCCGGGTTGTGGAGCGTATTCCGGTGCTACCGGATCAACTGCGCGCCTGGCTTCCGGTTCGCACGTATCCGATCTCGGCGGGTGTGAAGGGGGGATTGGCGGGCAGCATCGCAATGGCAGTGTTGGCGTGTGCTTACGGCGTGCTGAAGGCCGGCAGCATCTGGTATCCCATCAATCTCCTCGCCGCAGCTGTCTATAGGGAATCCCTGCGACTCGGGCCTGCACTACTGTATTCATTTCATGCTGCTGCATTCGCGATTGCCTTTGTTCTGCACGGCCTCGTGTCCGTATTTGTTGGGTTGCTCTACGGCGCGATGCTGCCCATGTTCCCACGTCGTCCGATTGTGCTTGGAGGGCTCATTGCTCCGGTGCTGTGGTCAGGGCTACTATACACGATTCTCGGACTACTGAATCCACTGCTCGCCAGCCACATTGATTGGTTCTGGTTCGTTGCCTCGCAAGTGGCCTTTGGCATTGTGGCAGGCCTCGTGGTCATGCGCCAGGAGAGCATTCCTACTCGCGAGAATGTGTCGTTTGTTCTACGAGCAGGAATCGAAGCTCCTGGAACTATTCCGCCACGAGAGAGCGGAGAGGAGCGCCGATGAACCGGATCCCGTATCTGTCTGTATTCGCCATTCTCTCCCTTGCACTCCTCTCGGCTTGCAGCACTCCACATGGCCAACCTCAGAGAGGTTCGGAACCGGTAGCACCGAACCTGGTTGTTGACTTCGGCAATCTCTACGCACAGAACTGCGCCGGCTGCCATGGCGCGGAAGGGCGTGGAGGAGCGTCGATTGCCCTTGCCAATCCGGTCTATCTCGCCATTGTCGATGAAAACGCGGTGCACACCGTTGTTGCCAACGGGGTCCGTGGAACCTCGATGCCCGCGTTTGCGCAAAGCGCCGGAGGATTGCTGACGGACGAGCAGATTAACGTGATTACGAGGGGTATCTTTTCGCGTTGGGAACGAAAGGGGATTCTCGACGGAGCCAACCCACCTTCATACGCTGCAAGAACGACGGGGAACGCCACACATGGCGAGATCGTTTTCGGAACATATTGCGCATCCTGCCACGGATCTGAAGGTCGGGGCGGAGCCAAAGGCAGCGCCGTCACCGACGGTTCATTTCTGGCGCTGGTCAGCGATCAAGAACTACGCACGATCGTGATCACGGGCAGACCCGACTTGGGGGCAGCCGACTGGCGCGGAAACGTTCCCGGAAAGCCCATGTCCGACCGGGAAATCACAGATGTAGTTGCCTGGTTAGCATCGCGCCGCGTGCAGACCCCTGGTCAGCCTTATTCCGCTGCGAATTATGCGCAGCACTCGGAGAAATGAAAATGTCAATTAAGCCTGTGATTGCCCCGTCCACTGAGGATACGCTTTCCCGACGCGGCTTCTTCATGAAGCTCGGAATCCTATTTAACGGATTCGCGGCTATGGTGTTGGCGGTGCCGGTAGTTGGCTTTCTGCTTTCCTCGGTTACGCGCGGGCGCGCGAACAGCTATCTCTCCTGGGTCCCGCTCGGCCGCATTGACGAGTTTCCTGAGGGCGAGACGCGGCTGGCTACTTTTCGCAATCCTAACGTAATGCCCACCGATGGTAAGACCGTGGACACTGCCTGCTGGGTGCGGCGTGTTGCAGGTGAGAAGTTCCAGGTCTTTGCCATCAACTGCGCTCATCTCGGGTGCCCGGTCCGCTGGTTCCCCCAATCTGGGCTATTCATGTGTCCCTGTCACGGTGGAGCTTACTACCGTGACGGCGCACGCGCTTCAGGACCGCCGGAGCGCGGGCTGTTCGAATATCCCTACAAAGTTGAGAGCGGATTGGTAACCATTCAGGCTGGTGAGTTGCCGACGCCGGGAGCAGCGATCGCATCACTCACCGGAGAGAAACCGCCATGCGCATCATGATTGGCAAAATCGGAGAATGGTTCGACCGTCGCCTGCAGTTGGCCGCGCCCATTCGCGAGGCCGCCGAACATCCGGTGCCGCGGAACACGGCGAGCTGGTTCTACGTGTTTGGCAGCGCTGCGCTCACCGTCTTTCTGCTGCAACTGGTGACCGGAATTCTGCTGGCGCTTATTTATGTTCCCTCGGCGGGCGAAGCATGGAGCAGCCTACAGGCCCTGAATCATCAGGTGACGCTTGGGTGGTTCATCCGCGCGATGCACGGATGGGGCTCCAACTTCATGGTGGCGATAGTACTCATTCACATGGTCCAGGTGTTTCTCTTCGGGGCCTACAAATTCCCGCGGGAGCTCACCTGGGTCATCGGCGTTCTTCTCTTGTTGATGACTCTGGGCATGGCGTTCACTGGCCAAATCATGCGCTTCGATCAGGACGCCTATTGGGGCTTGGGAATCGGAGCCTCGATCGCCAGCCGGGTTCCGATTATCGGTCCTGCGGTTGTGAAACTGATGTTAGGCGGTCCCATCATCGCTGGCGCGACCCTCTCCCGATTCTTCGCGCTGCACGTCTTCGTAATTCCTGGGATGCTGATCGCTTTCGTCGGTCTTCACGTCTTGATGGTCCTGAAGCTGGGTATCAACGAATGGCCGATGCCGGGACGCATCGTAAAGCGAGCGACCTATGAGGCCGAGTATCACGCATTGACCAAGAGCGAGGGCGCACCGTTCGTCCCTTATGCGATTTGGAAAGACATGTTTTTCGCGGCATTTATCATCCTGGCGGTTGCAGCGTGCGCTTACTACTTTGGCCCGTTTGGGCCGACCGGGCAGCCCGATCCGACAATCATCCAGACTGCGCCCAAACCAGATTATTTTTTCCTGTGGCTCTATGCTTTGCTTTCACTTCTTCCTCCATCGCTTGAGACGCCATTCCTTCTCATCGGCCCGGCCTTGGCAATTGTTGGCTTGATTCTCCTGCCCTTTCTTTCCGGAGAAGGAGAAAAGAGCTGGAAGCGCAGACCCATTGCAGTTATCACCGTGCTCATGATCGCCATCACGCTCGGAACGTTTACTCGCATGGCGCAGTTCACTCCATGGAGTCCCCACATGAACGCCTGGAGCGGCGATCCCATACCCGATCGCTACATACATGGCACAAGCGCGCTCGAGCGGCAGGGTGCACTCGTGTTTCAGGTAAAGCAGTGCCGCAACTGCCACTCAATTGGCGATACTGGCGGACAAAGGGGGCCTGCCCTGGACAGTGTCGCCGTCCGACTTACGCGTGACCAACTTATCCGGCAGGTGATCCAAGGTGGCGGCAACATGCCTGCCTACGGAAACAACCTGAGTCCGGCAGAGACTACCGCGCTCGTGGCGTTCCTTCAAACCCTGCATCCGGCCACACAAAGCCCAGCACGTGATGCGGCACGCGATGTGGTGCTTAGCGAAAGCAACCCAAAGTTAGCAACCCAACCCTGAGGCGCAAAGCTATGGCAAACGCTCATCACGCCTCGGTCGTGTTTTCTTGGATTTCTGCGGGCGTAATTCTCGCGACCGTTATATACCTGCGTGGATGGCTTCGCCTTCGCAGCCTTGACCTCGACGGCGTTCAGGCCTGGCACGCCGGCGGTTTCATACTCGGCCTGTTCCTCATCTGGCTGGCGACGGCGTCACCGCTGAGTTCGCTCGATCACGAATCGTTGACGGCACACATGGTTCAACATCTTCTGCTCATGACATTTGCGGCTCCTTCGATCTTGCTGGGCAAACCTGTCAAGACATTGATTTACGGGATGCCGCATCGCTTGGCGCAAGCAATGGGTCGACTGTTCCAGTCAGCGGGAGTGCACCACGTGCTGAGGGCGCTGGCGCACCCTGCCGTTTGCTGGCCTGGAGCGGCCATCACATTAGTTGTATGGCATATTCCGGCAGTATTTATGCTCGGGATGAGATCAGGAATGTGGCACGGGATTGCACAAGCATCGTTCCTCGCGAGCGGGCTCCTTTTCTGGTGGCCGGTGGTGCAGCCCTGGGGAAGCGCCTCGAAATGGCCGGAAGCGTCTCTCCTTGTGTATCTGTTTCTGGCTACCCTACCGTGCGATATTCTTTCCGGGTTTCTTGTCTTCTGCGAGCGCGTGGTTTACCCGGTCTACTTTTCCTCATCACATCCGTTTGGCTTGTCCGCTTTAGAAGATCAGCAATGCGCCGGCGCGTTGATGTGGACTTGCGTAACGGTCGTCTACTTAATCGCCGGGGCAGTTGTCACGGCGCGTTTGCTCTCGTCCGGCGGGTCGCAAGAGTACGTGATTTGGCAATCAGAAACGCAAGCTATTGCGCTACCGATGAGCGACCCGCAGAGGGAGGTGGTCTGAATGTCAGGCCATTCCAGTGTCACCGAGCTCGCTTCCTCCGTTGCGCAAGGACGTCGATTTGCAGTATCCGCGCTCTCAGACTACTGGGCACTCACGAAACCGGAAGTCAATTTCCTCATTCTGCTCACGACTGGTGTCGGCTTTTATCTTGGTTGCGGAAACGAAGCACGACCGTTGTCATTCATATCGCTGTTCAACACTCTGCTTGGAACACTGTTGGTGGCAAGTGGAACGGGCACGCTAAATCAATACCTCGAACGGGAGCTGGACGCGCAGATGCGCCGGACAGCCCGGCGCCCCGCCGCAGCTGGCCGTCTCAAACCGGCTTCCGTCCTGACATTCGGAATTGTCCTCGCACTGACTGGAAGCATCTATCTCGCCATGGCCGCTAACTTGCTTGCGAGTTTGCTGGCGATCTTGACGTTGCTGACCTACCTATTTGTATACACCCCGTTGAAACGGAAAACGCCGCTCTGCGTTCTCGTCGGAGCTTTTCCGGGTGCTATGCCCCCGCTGATCGGTTGGGCCGCAGCGTCCGGCCGATTGAATATCGAGGCATGGACACTGTACGCGACGCTCTTTCTGTGGCAGTTCCCGCATTTCATGGCAATCGCATGGATTTACCGCGAGGACTACGACCGAGCGAGCTACTTGGTCTTACCCAAGGGCAAGGCGCGAGTTCCTTTCGTGACTCTGGAAACCTTCTTGCCGCTGCTTGCTCTTGTCGCCACCAGCATGGTGCAATTTCCGACACGGCACGCTGCCATTTTTTACTGCGCCAGTGCACTGCTGGGTCTGGGGTTCCTGTACTTTGGGTTGAAATTCGTGCTGCAACGGTCGAGGTCGGCCGCACGCCGACTGCTCGCGGCGTCGATAGTCTATCTTCCGTTGTTGTTCGTACTATGCGCGACATTGTGCAATCGAGCCAGAAGCTGATCCGATTTCGACATCGCAGCACGGTGACGAGAAACTCTTTTACCCCCTACGACAAAACTTACGAGTCTGAAGACGATGGAAGACGAAATCAAGCATCTTCTATCGAGAGCCGAGACCAAGTTCTGCACTCCCAACGGCAGCAGAGCGCAGCCCATAAGGGCTCGGCGTCTACCGTTGAACCGCAATGACTGGATGTGTTCTGGTCGGCAACGTTGCCCCTGAGGAGATCAGCGTCTGGCCTCTGCCTTGTCGCGGCAGGGGTCTTGCGAAAATTGAAATTGCGACCAGTTAAATTCTCACCCTTTACGGCGATCAGCCTGAGAGAGGGTGGGTTCGGAAGGGTTCGATATGGATTGCGGAATCCGGCGGGAGAACCTTACGAGAATTCGCGCTTCGGCGGTCGCGGGCGGCCGCACGCCGACTGCCTCTGAATCAACAAACTCAACGCGAGTAATCGGCGGTAGTAGGGTGTGACTAACAACAAATCAACGTGTCCATCTCAGTACAATTCGGGCGACCATCGCCAAAAGAGCGAAAGTGCCCAGCGATAATCCATAAATTGCCAAGAACCAGAGAATTTGGCGCCGCTGAGTGCTCATGCTTCCCATCCATCCTCAGGTGTTTTGCCCCGGAAAGCGAGTTGCTTAGCTTCCTGAAGAGTCTCTGAAAGCAGACCGGACTATGCCGCATGGCGCCGAATCGCGAACCTGATTAGCCACGACGCAAACTGACTGATCCAAGTTTCGACAACACTCGATGCGGTATAGTCCGGGATTCGGCATAGTGACGAAACGTGTGCCAGCCGATGCATTTCCGGATTCCAACTCTTTGTGCAACCGGCCGAACGTATTTGCGCAAGATCGCTTGTCCCCAATACGGTCTCCGACCCCTATAGCGCCTGCTGGCAAAAACCCAATCATCTGGCTTCGTGTAAACGCACTGTTTTCGCCAGTTTGACAAAGCATCGGCAAGGAGTGGGTGAACGGGTACAGGCTTTTGCGATGACTCGGTCTTGCAGGGGCCGACTACGCCGTTCACGATGGATCGCGTTACGTGCATCGTGTATTGAACAAGATCGATGTCACCCCATTTCAAGCCGAACAACTCGCTCTGCCGCAAGCCGGTGGATACTGCGAGGAGAACCAAGGTTCGTTCTCGAATGCCTTAGACTCTCCACCAGCGCCTTGATTTCGGCGGGCATCAGGACGGTTGGTGCTCTGCGGCGTTTCGCACTCCGACGAACGAGGTAGATTGGATTGCGGTCAAACAGCTCGTATCGGCAAGCATGATTGAAGAGAACGGACATCAGATTTCGAATTTTGGCACAACTGCTTTTCGCCAAGGGCAAACGGCGCAGCCAAGATTCGACTTGTATTGTTCTGACTTCCGCCAGTTCGTAGTGCCGCCAGTGAGGAAGAACCCAGCGGGTCAGGTACGCCTGGTACGTCTTCTTGGTCGAGTAACTGCGCAAATGGTTGGCTTTGTGCCTGCCGGCATGTTGAAATAGGTTCCGGCCAAATTGTGGGGCTCAGTCGCCATTCTGCGGATTTCCAATCTGGGAGCCAACGATTGATGTCGAACTGGCGGACGCAACTCGGGTTGAGCCTGTTTTCGTGGTCGCTCTGCATAATCTCGTCTATGCCGCTCTTCGGCCTTGACCGAGATGTTCAAATCGACCAACTTCATCACACGGCATGGACGGCGGATAACGCCGGTATTGGCGAGATCAGACAAATAGTTCAGACCTCGGATGGCTTTCTCTGGCTACTGACCTCGGATGATCGTTTGCTACGATTTGACGGGATTCGTTTCGAACCGATTGAGACAGCGATGGCTGGTCTGCTCCCGACAGGGGAACACAGCTGGGATGACGTATTCAGCCTCGAAGCTGTCCCCGAGGGAGGACTATGGATTGGTCACGCCCGATCCCGAGTGGATCTACTGAAAAATGGCCAGGTTCATACCTTCTCCACCCAAGGCTGTTTCCCGAACGAGCCCATTGAGAGGATGGTTCAGGATCACGATGGGGTCCTGTGGATGGAAACGGCACGAGGTCTGGGTCGCCTGCAAGACTCCCAATGCAGTTCGGTCGGACCAGGTTGGGGATATTCCGGTGGTGAACCAATCGCTATGCTCGTCGACAGAGGCGGCACTTTATGGGTCAAGTCTCAAGACGGCCGATTGTTTTTCCTTCGCCATGGCGCCAAGGTTTTCGGCATCAATGTGAGCGGCTCCGGGGACTCTAAGACGGATGGGGCCAGCGTCCTTGCCCAGGCGCTCGATGGGAGCATCTGGCAAGCGAGCCTGTCCGGAATACAGCGAATTCTTCAGGGACGCGACGACCGTCCAGGGATCCGCCCTCCAATACTGGGACCACATGCCGACTCGATGCGAATTCTGTTTGACCGCGATGGAGCACTCTGGTTCGCAATGTCAGATAGCCTCCACCGCATTCCTTATCCCGATCGGCTTGTGCCGTGGCAGCCGAAGGGCGGCGAAAAGGACCTAACACCATCGGTGAAGGCTGACGGTTCGTCTCAAACATTCACGGTTGACCAGGGGCTCAGCTCCAACGTCATCTGGGATATATTTCAAGATCGCGAAGGCAACATTTGGACGGCCACGAGCGCGGGGCTTGACCGCTTCCGCAACAACGCTTTCATTCGAGCTCCATTACATCCGACTCGTCAGGCACAGTTGACGTTTGCGGCCGGTGAGCGTGGCACCGTATGGGCGGCAGGTTGGGACGGTCCCGTGTTCAATCTTGGAGATCGGGTGCTAAGCACTCATAGCAGGGATGAGAATACCAGCGCTCTCTATCGCGATCCAGCGGGTGTCATCTGGGTCGGGACGTTAGGCAAATCGATCTGGCGTTCGTCGGGAAGCGGCTTTGTCCGCGCGGGCTGGCCCCCCGGAGAAGGCGAGACCTATGTCACGGCAATGAGTATGGACCATGCCGGAGGTCTCTGGGTATCGCTAGCAACCGGCGGGATTTTCCGCCTGGCCGACGGTGTATGGACCCGGCAAAATGATCGGCTCGGGATACCGGCCGGCAGGTCTGTTTATGCAATCGCTACCGATGACCACGGACGAGTGTGGTTCAATACGGGATGGGTCTACGTGCTGGACGGCGACAAGGTGCGGAAATTCGATCGAGCGAACGGAATCGAGAAGGGCTACGTCACGTCGATGGAAGTAAGGGGCCCGCACACCTGGCTGGGTGGTGTCTTCGGCCTGGCTTTGTTAACGAATAACCGTTTTCGAGTGATTAAAGGTGTCGGCGGTGAAGTTTTCCGTGTGACGACGGGAATCATTGAGCTTTCTGGCGGAGACCTTTGGATCAACACAGCATCAGGCGTGGTGCGAATTCCTGCCGCGGAAGTCGAAAAGGTGGTTCGAGAGCCTGCCTATGAAGTCCAATTCCAGCGTTTTGACACTCTGGACGGTCTGGATGGGAAGGCAACATATTGGATTCCCGTGCCGACGGCGATCGCCGGTTTGGATGGGAAGTTGTGGTTCTCTACGAACAAGGGCGTCTTCTGGGTCGATCCGCAGAAAATCGCCAGGTATAGGAATTTGGACCCGCCGCCGGTGCACGTCGAGCAAATCACGGCCGACCACACGACCTACGATGCGTCTTCCGATGTGACTTCCGCTGCCAAGCGGCACTTGCGGCTGCCTCCACGGGTTCGCCAGCTGGAGATCGACTATACCGCGGTTAGCTTCGTAGCGCCGGAGAAGGTACTTTTTCGTTACAAGCTGGAAGGCCTGGATCGCGATTGGCAGGACGCCGGCAATCGGCGGCAAGCGTTCTTTACTAATCTTGCGCCGGGCAACCACCGCTTTCGCGTGATCGCGTGCAATAACAGCGGCGTCTGGAACGAGGCAGGCGCGACACTGGATTTCTTCGTCGCTCCGGCCTATTACCAGACGAATTGGTTCCGTTCGTTGTGCGCGGCCGGATTCCTGGCGTCGCTGTGGGGTGCCTATCAATTGCGCGTCCAGCAACTGCAGCGACAGTTCAACGTGGGGCTGGAAGCGCGTGTAAACGAACGCACGCGCATTGCACGAGAATTGCACGACACTCTGCTGCAGAATTTTCACGGACTGATGTTCCAATTTCAGGCAGCTAGCAACCTGATGCTGCAAAGACCCGATGAAGCCAAGAAATCTCTGGACGATGCGATCGTTGAGACGAAAAACGCGATCACCGAGAGCCGGGATGCGATTCAAGGTTTGCGTTCTGAGCCGATCGCAAAGGGTAATCTCGCGGAACTGCTCGCGTCGACGAGTCGGGAGCTGGCCGAGGCTAACGCGAATGAACATCAGCCCGTTTTCGATTTAGTAGAAGAGGGGGAGCGTCGGACCTTGTCTCCGATGGTCAGTAATGATATTTGTCGGATTGCGCTCGAACTCATGCGAAATGCTTATCAACACGCGCACGCACGTCGAATCGAGGCCGAGATTCGGTACGGTGATTCCATGTTTCGGTTGCGAATTCGCGACGATGGCCAAGGCATCGAACCGAAGGTGCTTAAAGAAGGTGGGAGACTCGGGCACTGGGGATTGCGCGGCATCCGTGAACGCGCCGACCGAATCGGGGCTCGTCTGGAAGTGTGGAGCGAGCCTGGAAACGGCACCGAAGTTCAGTTGCTCGTTCCGGCCGCCATCGCTTACGAAACCTTCCACGATAGCTATCGAGCGAAATTGGTTCAAAAGGTGAAGAGTCGTGCAAAGCGCTCATAACCTAATCCGGATCCTTACGGTGGACGACCACCCCATTCTACGGAAAGGGCTTGCGGCATTGGTGAACGCTGAACCTGACCTGAAATTGGTTGCCGAGGCCTCCAATGGGAAAGAAGCCATCGAGGCATTTCGATGTCATCAGCCAGACATAACGCTAATGGATCTACAAATGCCTGGGGTGGACGGGATTCAAGCAATCGAAGCAATTTGCAGTGAGTTTCCGGGAGCGAGAATCATCGTTCTGACCACCTATACCGGAGACACCCAGGTGGTGCGCGCCCTCAAAGCTGGCGCAAGAGCCTTTGTGCTTAAGGGGCATGTGCTTGACGAACTACTGGATACAATCCGCGCGGTGCATGCCGGAAAGAAGCGAATCCCTCCCGACGTCGCTGCCGAGCTGGCTGATCATGCTATTGATGATGCTCTGACGGGACGGGAAATCGACGTTTTAAAGTTGATTGCGGCTGGCAATGGGAACAAACAGATTGCCGATGAGCTTTCGATCAGCGAAGCGACCGTCAAGAGCCGCGTTACAAATATTTTGTCTAAGCTTTGTGCCAACGATCGGGCCCACGCCGTAACCATTGGTCTGAAGCGCGGCATCATCGAGCTGGGTCCTTAGCCAAAAGTAGGAATAATCTTCCAACTTTCAGGTGTTTCGCGCTCTCCGCAATTCCCTTACGATCTGCTGGGGAAATATCTTGCAAAGACTTTATTCAACGTTTGCCGACAGATGGCCAGGTGTCGGTCTCTTGCTTCAGCGCGTTCTGGTCGCAATCATGCTTGTTCGCTTTTGTGTTATCCACCTCACGGATTCACCCTTTTCCATCTCTATGATTCCGCACATCATTGGTGCGTGCGCCGCCATGCTTTTTCTGGTCGGACTCTGGACGCCTTTCGTGGGAACATTGATCGCTGTCGTCGAATTATGGGTCGCACTGACCCACCTCAGTGATCCGTGGGTTTCGATCATGTTGGCAACCATCGGCGTAACCTCTGCGATGCTCGGGCCGGGCGCATTTTCTATCGATGCCGTCCTGTTTGGAAGAAGACACCTGGACGTGTAGAAAACAAATACATCCTCTCACCCCACCAAAAGGTTACTTTCTGAACCGACGTTGGTTGATAGCACAATTCGACCATTTACCGTTGCGGCTGAGTTCAGGTTGTTTCACACTGACGTCAGATCGCCACAGCTCTTAAGGAGACAAAAACGGGGTTTTGCGAGGAAAATGAGCGCAGACACGGAGGAGTTGAGTTAAGGAAGGGGCTAAAAGTATGTTAGCGCGAACAAGCTTGGTAAGCGAAGCTCTGAATCGTACCGCATCCTTTGAAATTCCAGCCGGGTTGCCTGCGAATACCGGGTTCGATGGCGATGAACTCTGCGACAGAAGCTCGCCGAGGATTGTAGGTACGAGCACCGCTCTACGGTGCGTACTCGACATGGTTCGGGTCGTGGCCGCAACCGACTCGACCGTTTTGATCTACGGGGAGACCGGCACGGGAAAGGACCTCGTCGCGCACGCCATTCACAATGCCAGTCAGCGGTTCGGGCGCGCTTTCATAAAGCTCAATTGCGCGGCCATTCCGCTGGATCTTCTGGAAAGCGAATTGTTCGGTCATGAGAGAGGTGCCTTCACCGGAGCCATCGCGCAGAAGATCGGGCGCTTCGAAATGGCTGACAAAGGCACTCTGTTTTTGGACGAGGTGGGTGACATCCCTCCTGCCCTGCAGCCGAAGTTGCTGCGTGTATTGCAAGAGCAGGAATTCGAGCGACTAGGGAGCGGTCGGACGCACAAAGTGAATGTGCGGCTGGTAGCCGCGACCAATCGGAATCTCGTCAAGATGGTCGCTCGCGGGCAATTTCGCAGTGACCTGTTTTATCGTCTGAATGTCTTCCCCATCTTGCTGCCAGCGCTGCGGGAACGTCGGGAAGACATTCCTGCACTTGTCACGCATTTCGTGAATCAGTTTAGCCGCCGTATGGGGAAGCAAGTCGACAGCATTCCTCCGGAGACCATGGCCGCCCTCCAGTCGTACTCCTGGCCTGGCAACATCCGCGAGTTGCAGAACTTAGTGGAACGCTCGGTTATCCTTTCGCGGGACGGTGTGCTCCAAAACCCACTTCACAAAACGCAAGCAGAGCTCAGGATCTCCGGTCTGCATCTCACCCGAACTTATTACTCATCGAGAGCCTTCGAAGACTTGGATCGCGCTTTAATTTTGGAAACACTTGAGCAGTCCGGCTGGATCGTCGGTGGACCGCACGGCGCAGCGACGAAACTGGGACTGAAACGAACCACGCTGATTGCCAAGATGAGAAGGTTGAGTATCTCCCGGCCGATCCCGCAGGAAGGAACAGACATGGCCAGCGTGACACGGGCGGATGCTCAGATTTGAAAGTGTTACTGGGCGATCTGGAAAATCGAGCGCCTTTGCTACGCATTTCAGGTCGAACACGCCGAACGTGGTAAGCAGGCGGGTGCAGGCCACACCACTGCTTTGTCTGCTTTGTCCGTGCCTCTGGACCATTCTGATCTGAGGCCGTAACTTCCTCTTCTTAGGTCTCTCACGCAACTCCGACTTCATTCAGGTGTGCTGCTCATTGCATCCAGGAGGTCGTGCCGAAAGTCTTTTGCTCGTGTTAGAAATCATCGCCGTATAGTTCCGCGGGTTCGATAACTGATCCGTTAGTGTTTCTGATAAATTCGCTTGTGCCCACGGAATTTGGGAGTCATCAAAATCTGGGGACGTTAAGGGGACGATGAGAAGTGACGTGTGGCTCCGTTGTGTACCAAATGACGTCCGCCGACACCGTTTGATATCAATCCGTTACATCACATTGTTGCCCTGTCACGGCACTTTTGGGAATTTTTGGGAATGCACGGGCACAGAAGGGAACGGCAATAAATAAAGGAGTTGAAGTCTCAAAGCGGGATCAATAAGAATCGCTTCAAGACTTGGCGAGTCTGAGAGGTCGCGTCTGACATTTACTCAGGCCGCGACGGCGGGAACAGCTCAAGCAGTATCCACAGAAAACGCCTAACGGAACTTGGCTTCAAGATACAGCGAGAGCATTTTGGTGAATTCCGCGGTCACGGGCGCGCGTCGGTTTGGAGGAGCCGCGGCGATCACCGACAGAAAACCCTTTACCGTTTCCACGACGACGTTGGCAATGAGAAGCGCTTCCTGGTATGAAAGCGTCGGTTTTTTTGCCCGAAAGGCTTGTACGAAAGCTTCTCGCAGAGTTTCTCGGGCCGCGGCGCTACGAGAAACCTTGATTCGGGCATCGCGGAGGATGAAATAGGCTGGCCGTCGCTGAGAGAATTCTCTTGTCTGGTCGATCAGCGACTCTACGAACTTGGCGGTGGTTAGGGTGTGCGCCGCCGCGATGAGCGACGACCAGTGCTGCTCAATCTCGACCGTGTACGTGGCGAGCAGCGCCGCAGCCACTGCCGTTTTGTCGGGGAACCAACGGTACAGTGCTCCGATGGAAGTCCCCGCCCGTTCGGCTACTGCGGTCATGGTCATGGTGTCGTAGCCGACTTCGACAAACAGTCGTTCCGCAGTATCCAAAAACAACTGGTGCGTTCGTGCGGCCCGCTCCTGTTGCGGGGTCGGCCGATTCGGACTTGACAAAAGCGAGCGCATCCTCGTATTCTATACTAGAAAAAGCGAGGGTGCCCTCGCTTTCCGGAGAAGGTTATGGAGAAAATAAAACTCGACCCCGAAACTTCCGCCTTGATTCTCATCGATCTGCAGCACGGGATTGTGGCGCTAGAAACGAGCCCTCATCCGGCATACTCGGTCGTCGCAAAAGCAGCGTCGCTTGCAGCGACATTTAGAAAGCACAGTTCGCCGGTCATCTACGTTCGGGTGGATCTCGCCAACATGCTGCAGGTTCTCGCCGATCGCTCTCACAGTGATCCCAAGAATCCGCCACCCGCAATCGCTTCGGAATTGGTTCGTGCCTCTGGAGTGCAGTCGGGCGACTTCGTCATTACCAAGCGCCATTGGAGTGCATTTTCTGGAACCGATCTCGAAGAGAGACTCAAACGAGCGGGAGTGAAGACGCTTGTGATTGGTGGGATAACGACCAATTACGGAGTCGAGTCAACCGCCCGGGCCGCTGCGGGCTTGGGCTTTGGCATTGTGTTCGTCGAAGACGCGACGACCAGCATTAGCGCAGAAGCACATCAGTTCGCGTTCGAGACGATATTTCCCATGCTCGGACGTGTTCGAAAGACGTCGGAGGTGATTGAAGCCCTTGCCTAACCCAGTACCGCGGACTCGATGGGAACCGCTCCACGCCAGTCGCGGTCTGAGCGGGGACGTTGAAGAAAGCAACGAGAGGATCATGGACGGAACAATGGAAGTGGGCGTCAGAACAACAGAATCCCCCAGGGACCTGTTTGGATTTCGCCTTATTGCTCCTCTTGCGTTGGGATCAATGCTCAATCCCGTCAACTCGACGATGATTTCGACCGCCCTGATACCAATTGCGAGGGACTTCCACGCCACCGTCGCCCAGACGAGTTGGTTGATTGGCGGCCTCTATATCACGAGTGCAATCGCCCAACCCACGATGGGACGCCTTGCGGATTGTCTCGGCGCGCGCCGCGTTTACCTTGCGGGCTTGTATTTGATTGCTCTTGCGGGCATCGCAGGTATCTTTGCGCCCTCACTTCGCGCGCTGATATGGGTACGGGTTCTTTTGGGGATTGGTACATCCGCAGCTTACCCGACCGCGATGAAGATTCTTCGGAACCAAGCGGCAATGACTGCGTCGGTTGAACCTAGGATGGCTCTGGGTATTCTGTCCATGAGCGCACTATCGACTATTGCGGTGGGACCAGCTCTCGGCGGGATCCTGACCGGTTTCGGCGGTTGGAGAATGGTTTTTTCCGTGAATCTTCCTCTCGCCTTGGTCGGGATACTGCTTGTGTTTATGTGGATTCCGAACGACGAAACAAAGCCCAGTGGGTTTGGGAAATTTGTTCGGGAAATTGACTTCATTGGGATCGCGCTTTTCACCGGGTCGCTTCTGACTGGCATGCTGTTCTTAAACGATGTCCCTCACCCGAAGTGGTCTTTGCTGGTTTTGTTTGTCGTCCTTGGGATTCTGGTTGTCTTTCATTCGCTGCGCAAGAACAATCCATTCATCGATATCCGCATGCTTGTGAGCAACCTTCCACTGACTGTCACGTATCTGCGCTACGGGACATTCTGTTTGATGGCTTACGGTATGCTCTACGGATTTTCCCAATGGTTGCAGGGCGGTCCAGGCCTAAGCAGCACGAAGGCAGGTCTCATCACGCTGCCGATGTCGGTCCTTGCTGCGGTTTCCGCTCTGGTTGGAGGACGATTGAAAACCATTCGAAATCCTCTGATCTGCGGAACGGTGGGTCTCGTCTTTGCAGCCGGATGCATTGCCCTGATTACGAGCGGAACGCCAACGCTGCTCCTCACTCTCTTGGTCCTTCCGTTTGGCATTCCCCAGGGAATCTGCTCGAACGCAAATCAGGCGGCGGTCTATGCCCAGGCACGTCAAGAGGAACTCGGAACCGCTGCCGGGCTATTGCGCACTTCGCAGTACGTGGGCGCGATCGTGGCGGCAAGTTTGCTTGGGTTGCTCTTCGGAAAGCACCCAACCGATCACGGTATGCATAGTCTCGCATGGGTCATGGTCGTATTAAGTGCCGCGCTACTGGTGGCGACTGTAATGGATCGCACGTTGCCGAGCGCGGCCGTCTCAGAGCAGCACGAATAGGTTTTATAACGACTCACAAGACCGCAGGGACTGCCAAAATACGCGGAAGTCGCACGGGACATCATAGTTTGTGGTTTGGATTGTGGTTGGAAAAACTCCATGAATTCTGCGGCAATCCACGCTTTCATTTTCTGGAAATTCGTTCATCCTAAGGATGCAGATTCAAGCGATGAGAGAGGGCGCAGTCGAGTTCCTGGCGAAACCGGTGGATCATCACCTGTTGCTCGAAACGGTCCGAGCAGCACTTGATCTGTGAACGACCCGGCTACAACAATCGCATCGCGTGATAGGAGGTTTCGAGTGCTGGAGTATGCAACCGTGACGCACCCTGAGGCAGACCCTCCTGATCGAAGATTCGAGTCGATCGTCGGCAATAGCGCCGCTCTAGAATCTGTTCTCCACCAGGTAGAACAGGTGGCTTCCACCGATTCGACCGTTCTCATCGAGGGGGAAACCGGTACAGGAAAGGAACTCATCGCACATGCCATTCACAGCTCAAGTCAACGCTATGGACGTGCCTTTATAAAACTGAATTGCGCGGCTATCCCGCTGGATCTCCTGGAAAGCGAATTGTTCGGTCATGAGAAAGGTGCCTTCACCGGAGCGATAGCGCAGAAAATCGGGCGCTTCGAAATGGCTGACAAAGGCACGCTGTTTTTGGACGAAGTAGGCGACATCCCTCCTGCGATGCAACCGAAGTTGCTGCGTGTGTTGCAAGAGCAGGAATTCGAGCGACTAGGCAGCGGGCGCACGCACATGGTGGATGTCCGGCTGGTAGCTGCAACCAATCGGGATCTGGCGAAGATGGTCGCTCGCGGCCAATTTCGCAGTGATCTGTACTATCGTCTGAACGTGTTCCCCATCTTTCTGCCTCCGTTAAGAAAGCGCCGGGCAGATATTTCCACTCTTGTGACACATTTCGTGAAGCAATTCAGCCACCGCATGGGAAAACGGGTCGACTCGATTCCTCCGGAGACCATGGCTTCGTTCCAGTGGTATTCCTGGCCTGGTAACATCCGCGAGTTGCAGAATTTAGTGGAACGAGCGGTGATCCTTTCGCGGAACGGTGTGCTACCCAACCCCCTTCACAAAATGCAACCAGCACTCATGATCCCCAGTCTGCATCGCCCCCGAACTTTCCAGTCATCGATGACGTTGGAAGACTCCGATCACGCCCTGATTGTGGAAACGCTGGAGCAGGTCGGATGGATCGTTGGTGGTCCGCGCGGCGCAGCGGCAAAACTGGGACTAAAACGAACCACACTGCTAGCCAAAATGAGAAGATTAGGAATCTCGAGACCCATTTCTCAAGAGGGAACAGACGGGCTCGGCGTCCCGACGTACTAGCGTGACAATCGGTGCTTGACGCAAATGATCCGTTAGAGCATTTCATTCGCGATCGTATGCGCTCATGATTGCACCGATCAGAATCCCGTGTGACTTTGCAGCAAGTTAAGGCCGCGTCAACTCTTCCCGAGCATACAGGAATGACTCATAGGAGCGTGGGTAACACTGAGATGCTTCGTGCATTTGTGAATGGCGGGACGCGAGCCCGGATCTTGGCGGCGCCAGGGGACGCTTTGAACTAGCGCACAGTGGCAAGATTTTTCTCGATGAAATCGGCGAGCTTCCCGGTAAGGATTTTCCCAACCCACAACTCAACCCACAAAATGCGATGTCTTGTACGACTTACGCGGTGTTGGCAGTCCCCGCAGGTCTGTTAAGTCGTTGTAAAACCTAATCCCGCTGCGCTGTCACGGCAGAGGTCGCGAGTTCGAGTCTCGTCGTCCCCGCCATTCATTCCAAACCACTTGCGCTGATTTCGGCGAAACCATCGAGGACCCAAAAGGGCACGTTTTCGCGCCCTTTTTGGTGTCCCTTTTCGCTCTAGCCGATTTGCTCTTACGCGGCAACGTCATTTGATCCCGACAATTGTGACGTTCCATTCGTTTCGCACGAAAACACCAACGACAAGACGGCTGCCTGAGCTGCATGTTTGGCCGGCGTGATTGCCTGGGTGTAGATATCCAATGTGGATCGCAGAGTTGAATGCCGCAACAGTTCCTGCATGACTTTGAACTCTGTACCCACGCTTCTCAGCAGCGTCGAATACGTGTGACGAAACGTGTGCCAGCCGATGCATTTCTGGATTCCGAGTCGTTGCG
>Ga0210384_10000789_pt1 | contig 46837 bp, 36 predicted proteins | sample IncBWH2MmetaG_FD_160574 | JGI IMG/M metagenome (GOLD analysis project Ga0210384, IMG submission 160574) | Forest soil microbial communities from Barre Woods Harvard Forest LTER site, Petersham, Massachusetts, United States - Inc-BW-H-2-M | ecosystem: Environmental > Terrestrial > Soil >... | reverse complement strand
CGCCGAGGCCATCCTGCAGAAGCTGGGCCTGCCGTACCGCGTGGTGCTGCTGTGCGCCGGCGACATGGGCTTCGGCTCGACCAAGACCTACGACCTCGAGGTGTGGCTGCCCGCGCAGGACACCTATCGCGAGATCAGCTCGTGCTCGAACATGGGCGCGTTCCAGGCGCGCCGCATGCAGGCCCGCTTCCGCAACGCCGCGGGCAAGCCGGAGCTGGTGCACACGCTCAACGGCTCGGGCCTGGCCGTGGGCCGCACGCTGGTGGCCGTGCTGGAGAACTACCAGCAGGCCGACGGCTCGGTCACGATCCCCGAGGCGCTGCGCCCCTACATGGGCGGCATGGCCGTCCTCAAGGCCTGACATGGACTACCCGTCGTACGACCCGAAGAGCCCGAACACGCCCCTCACCGAGGACGAGCTCGCCACCTTCGACGACCTGCTCACCAACCTGCCGTCCGACGGCGCGATGACGCTGGACGGCATGGACGGCTACCTCACCGCGCTGCTGGTCGGCCCGGTGCCGCTGTCCTCGATGAAGGCGTCCGACTGGCTCCCCGCGATCTGGGGCGGCGACCAGGAACCCGCGCCGGCGCCGTTCCGCAGCAACCAGCAGCGCAAGCGCAGCGCGGTGCTGGTGCTGCGCCACCTGCGCAGCATCGAGGCCGCGCTCGTCGACACGCCCGAAGCGTGGGAGCCGGTGTTCTCGGTGGCCGAGGTGCCGGGCAGCCAGGGCGAGGAGCTGGCCGACGCCACCGACTGGTGCCTGGGCTTCCTCGCCGCCACCGACCTCGCGCCCGATGCCTGGGCCGCGCTGCAGGCCGACCCCGAGATCGGGCCGGGCCTGGCCACCATCGCGATGCTGGGCGGCGACGTGGAGCCGGGCGAGGAGGGCGATGCGGACGATGCCGAGGATCTCGACGACCCGCAGGTGCGCGACCACCTGAGCCGCGCCGCCGCGGACGTGGTGCTGAAGCTGCACGCGCGTCGGGCATGAGGCCGCTGTTGATCCTTCTCACGCTTGCCGCAGGACTTTGTTCGTGCGTCACGAATGGCGGCCTGTCGGAGGACAGCATTGCCCGCTTCTACGACGTTCAGGTGGATGCATTCCTCCACCAGGATCAGAAGACACTGTGCGCTCAGTATGCGCCCGAGTACAGGGGCTTCGAACGTCAGATCGGCGAGGTGGCCGAGCGGGTCATGCCTTCCGACAAGGCATCGGAGTGCAAGAATCTCGAGCAGTTGTTCGCCATGAAGAAGCGAGTGGACGAGGCACGGACCAACGGCGACGTGCTGGGTGTCGAGTTCACCCTTGAACGCACCGGCGTGGAGATTGCCCCCGACCGGAAGTCGGCGGACGTTCACCTCAAGGCGCATCTGAACTTTGGCGGCGTGCTCATCGCCGACAGCATCGTGGTCGAACATCTCGTCGACCGCGGTGGCCAGGTGCTGTCGGTGGCCAGCGAGACCGAAGCCCACGTCAGTGGCATCGTTGCCTACGGCACTGCTGCCGCACGGGCTCGCGCGTCCGCGGTGGCGCGATGACGCGACGCTGTGGCACCGGGGTGATCGACTGAACCGGATGCCGTCCGCGACGCTCCCCGACGACCCGCTGGCCGGCCTAGACGCGCCCGCGCGTGACGCGCTGGCGGCGCTCGCGCTGGGTGCGCTGGCGCGCTCGCGCACGTGGGTGACGGACGCGCTCGCGTCGCCGGCCGTGCGCACGCCCGGCAGCGCGGCGCCGTCGCAGGAGCTGGTGCGGCACTCGCTCGCGCGGCTGCAGAAGGCCGGCCTGGCCAACGAGGACGAGCGGCGTCCCGGCTTCTGGACGCTGCCGATGAACGTGTACCCGGTGGTGTATGCGGCCCTGCTGGCCCGCGCGCCGCAGGCGGCGTTGCGGGAGGCCCTCGCGCATGCGGATGCCTACGCGGCGGCTAGCCTCGGCCGCCAGAGCCACGGACGCTTTCCCACGCTGGGCGCGGCGATCGCGCGCGTGCGCCTGGACGCGTCGTGCGGCGCGGGCCCGGTGGAACTGGCCGAACTGCTCGACCGCCTGCCGCCCGGCCTGCACGACATCCCCGCGCTGCTGGACACGGCGCTGGCCGACTGCGTCGACGAGGCGCTGTTCGATCGCCTGCATCCCGCGATGCAGGCCGACATGCTCGCCGGCGCGCTCGACCGCCTGGGCGCCACGCTGCAGACCGGCATCGGCCTCGGCCCCGCCTTCGTGCGCGAGCGCGCGAGGGCCCTCGTGGAGCACGAGGATGCGCTCCTCGTGCACGGCCTGCGCTGGTCGTTCGCCCTCGACCGGCTGCTGTCGGACGCCGCCGATCGCCGCGACGCCGACTGGGTGGCGTCGTTCGGCCGCCTGCTCGGGCCGGCCATCGACATGCCCCTGGAAGGCGACCTGCTCGACGTGTTGCGTAGCTCGCACGGGCATCTCGCGGTGCCGGGGCCGGCGGCGGTGTCGCCGGCCTCGCTGGCCGGCCGTCGCGCCCTGGCCCAGGCCATCGGAGCGGCCGCGCTCGCCGCGCAGGGCCGCTGGTCGGACGCCGAGCCCGAGTTCGACACGGCGCTCGCCGCGCTGCGCAAGCTCTCGGGCAAGCGGCGCGGGCTGGTGCCGCCGCAGGTGGCGCTGGCCCATGTGCTGGCGCTGCTGGCCCAGCAGACGCCGGCCCACCTGGACAAGGCGCTGAAGTTCTGCCTGGCCGAGGGCGGCAAGCGCGAGCCGGCGCTCGACCATCCGCTGGGCGCCATCGCGCTGGCGATCCAGATGCGCCTGGGCGCCGCGCCGCGCGAGCTCAAGCCCTTCCTGCCCTTCGGCAGCCAGTGGGGCTATCGCGCCGCGTCGCGCGTCGTCTCGCCGCTGGACCTCAACCGCTGGCTGATGCGCGCCTGGCTCAAGGAAGGCTCGCTGGCCGAGGGCCTGCCGCCGGCCGAGGCCGATTCGGCGCAGCATCTCAAGAGCGCCTACGAATCGGCCGGCCTGGACGCGTTGGTCGAGCAGCTTGGCGCGGCGTTGCGCGTGCTGGGCGGCGAGCCCGCGCCCGCGTGGTTCTTCGTGCCCGCGGGCCTGGAGCGCTGGCAGGTGGCGCTGGCGGCGCTGCGGTCGCTGGGCGAGCCCGCGTCCGGGCCCGCGGCGGCAGCGGGCGCGCCCGACAGCCGCATCGTCTGGCTCATCGAGACCGGCGAGCACGGCGCCATCCGCGCGCTGGTGCCCAACGAGCAGAAGCGCGGCGCGCGCGGCTGGGGCGCCCTGAAGGAGGTGCCGCTGAGCCGCCTGCAGCGCGGCGCGCAGACGCTCACGCCGGCCGACGCCGGCGTCGTGCGCGCGCTGCGCCAGGAGACCTACGGCCGCGGCCTGCGCCTCGATCTCGCGCAGGCGATGGGCGCGCTGTTCGAGCATCCGCACGTGGCGTTCTCCGACGCGCCGGGCCAGTTCGTCGAGCTGGTGGAGGCCGGCCCCGAGCTGGAGGTGCTGGACGAAGGCGAACGCCTGCGCGTGCGCATGCAGCCGGCGCTGCAGGTGGCCAACGACGCCGCCGTGGCGCGCTGGGCCGGCAGCGAGGCGCAGCAGAAGGAGCTCGACGCGTTGCGGCTGGTGTCGATCTGGCGCGACGGGCCGCAGCGCGCGAAGCTGGTCCGCCTGACGGCCTCGCAGAAGCGCGTGGCGCAGCTGCTGGGCCCTGCCGGCCTGGACATCCCGCGCCAGGGCGCCGCGCAGCTGCAGGAGGTGCTCACCGGCCTGGGCAGCCACTTCCGCATCCACGCCGACGACGCCGCCACGGCGCAGGCGGCGCGCGAGCTGCCGGCCGAATCGCGCCTGCGCGCCGAGCTTCAGCCGGTGGGCGACGGCCTGCAGCTGCGCCTGGTGGCCGCGCCCTTCGGCGCCGACTACGCCGCCGTGGGCCCGCGGCTGGTGCCGGGTCGCGGCCGCGCGCGCGTGGTGGCCACGTTGAAGGGCGAGAGCGTGGGCGTGCAGCGCGACCTGGCGCTGGAGCGCTGGCACCTCGATGCGATCCTCGACACCTGCACCATGCTGGCCGAGCTGCCGCCGGACGCGCCCTGCGAATGGCTGCTGGACGGCGCCGACGACTCGCTCGCGCTGGTGGAGCGCCTGCAGCCGCACACGTCCATCCTCGCGCTCGACTGGCCGCAGGGCCGGCCGGTGCGCGTGACGCCGGGCGCGCTCGACCAGCTGATGCTCAAGGTGAAGACGCGCGAGAACTGGCTGGAGCTCGATGGCAAGCTGAAGGTCGACGAGGAGCTGGTGGTGGGGCTGCAGCAGCTGATCACCTTCGCCACCGAGGGCAAGAGCCGCTTCATGCCGCTGGGCGACGGCCGCTTCCTCGCGTTGACGCAGGAGCTGCGCGAGCGCGTGGCCGACATCGCCGCCGTCACCGAGAAGCAGACCGCGCGCGCCAACAACCCCGACGAGGTGAGGGCGCCCGCCATCGCCGCGCCGTGGCTGCAGGCCGCGATGGAGGGCGCGCGCGTGGAGCACGACGCGGCCTACGCGGCGCGGCTGATGGCGCTCGACGACGCGCGCCGCATCGTGCCGGCGCTGCCGTCCACGTTGCAGGCGCAGCTGCGGCCGTACCAGGAAGAGGGCTTCGAGTGGGCGATGCGGCTCGCGGCCGCCGGCCTGGGCGCGTGCCTGGCCGACGACATGGGCCTGGGCAAGACGCTGCAGGCGCTGGCGGTGCTGCTGGCGCGCGCCGCCAACGGCCCGGCGCTGGTGGTGGTGCCCACGTCGCTGATCGGCAACTGGCGCTCGGAGGCCCTGCGTTTCGCGCCGTCGCTGCGCGTGCATGTCTACGCGGAGCAGGGCAGCACGAGCGATCGCGCGCAGGTCATCGCCGGGATGGGCCGGCACGACGTGCTGCTGGTCTCGTACCCGATGCTGCAGATCGACGGCGAGGCCTTCGCCGGCAAGGTGTGGACGACGCTGGTGCTGGACGAGGCCCAGGCGATCAAGAACGCCGCCGCCAAGCGCAGCCAGGCCGTGTTCGCGCTGCAGGCCACGTTCCGGCTGGCGATGTCGGGCACGCCCATCGAGAACCGGCTGGGCGAGCTGTGGTCGGTGATGCGCGCGTGCAATCCGGGCCTGCTGGGCACGCTGGCGCGCTTCAACGAGCGCTTCGCGGGCCTCATCGAGCGCCAGAACGACCGCGGCGCGCAGCGCACGCTCAAGCGCCTGATCGCCCCGTTCATCCTGCGCCGCACCAAGGCCCAGGTGCTGTCCGACCTGCCGCCGCGCACCGAGCTCGTGCTGCAGGTGCAGGGCGACGACGCCGAGAAGGCGCACTACGAGGCCTTGCGCCGCGAGGCGCTGATCGCCGCCGAGAAGAGCCTGTCGGGCGACGGCGCCGGCCAGGCCCACCTCAACATCCTGGCCGGCCTCACGCGCCTGCGCCGCGCCGCGTGCGACCCGCGCCTCGTCACGCCCACGCTCAAGCGCCCCGGCGCCAAGGTGACGGCGTTCGCCGAGCTCGCCACCGAACTCGTCGCCAACGGCCACAAGGCCCTCGTCTTCAGCCAGTTCGTCGACTTCCTCTCCTTGCTGCGCGAGCCGCTGGACGAGGCCGGCATCGCCTACCAGTACCTGGACGGCAGCACGCCCGCGGCCGAACGCACGCGCCGCGTCGAGGCGTTCCAGAACGGCGAGGGCCACCTGTTCCTGATCAGCCTGAAGGCCGGCGGCTTCGGCCTGAACCTGACCGTGGCCGACTACGTGGTCATCGCCGACCCGTGGTGGAACCCGGCCGCCGAGGACCAGGCCAGCGGCCGCGCGCACCGCATCGGACAGCAGCGGCCGGTGACGGTGTACCGGCTCGTCAACACCGGCACGCTGGAGGAGAAGATCCTCACGCTGCACCAGACCAAGCGCGAGCTGGCCGACAGCGTGCTGGAGAACGACGGCGAGGCCGTGGCCGCGGTGCCGATGGCGCGCGAGCTGCTGGCGTTGATGCGGGGCGACGCGCCGCCCGGATAGGACGCGCTACGATGGGCGCGAGTCCATCTCCAGGGGCAAGCGCCTTGACCGAAGTCACCGGCATCGACCACATCTACATCACCGTGTCCGACCTGGCCCGTTCCGAGCCGTTCTACGACCGCGTGCTGCGCGACGCGCTGGGTTTCCGCAAGAACACGTTCACGCTGGCCGGCGACCCGCACATCCAGTATTTCAACCGGCTGTTCGGGTTCGTGCTGCGCCCCGCGCGGGTGCAGGGTGCGCACGAACCGTATGCACCGGGGCTGCACCATTTCTGCCTGCGGGTGGACTCCGTCGAGGACGTGCACGCCGTGGCGCGGGAATTGCAAGGCTCCGGCATCCCGGCCACCGACGCCCGTCTCTACCCGGAGTACTCGGACGACTACTGCGCCACGTTCTTCGAGGATCCTGACGGCGTGCGACTGGAAGTTACGAACTGGCGTCTCGAGCGCCGCCGGCGTGCGGCACACTGGGACGATCCGCAGGCGTGACGGCGGCGGCGTCGTCCCGCAGCGTCCCCTGATCTCCGCCACCCATGCCCATGACCCCGGCCAAGCCGCCCGAAGACGATTCCCGGACACCGCCGGCCGTGCCCGGCAACGCGGCGCTGCGGGCGGTGCTCGCCGGCATCGGCATCGACGTCTGCGGCTCGACGCTGCTCAACATCGTCCTCACGTCCCTGTACGTGGCCCAGGCCGGCACGCCCGGCATGACCAACACGGAGATCGACGACCTCGTGCGAAGCATGCCGCCCGAGTCGCCGTTGTCGGTGCTGGGCATCCTGCTGGGCGCGCTGATCTCCGTGGCCGCGGGCTACGTCTGTGCGCGGATCGCGCGCCGCAACGAGTTCAGGCTCGGCGCCGTGATGGCCGGCTGCACGGCCCTGATGGGCCTGCTGATGGCGGATGCCGACCGCCTGACCACCGGTTTCCTGCTGCTGCTCCTCGTCTGCGGTGTCGCCTGCAACCTGCTGGGCGTGAAGTACGGCGTCGCGCAGAACCGCCGGCTGGACCAGCCCTCCGAGCCGCCGGCGGACACGACGGCTTCATGAGCGCACGCCACGTCGCCATCGGACTCGGTATCGCGGCCGTGCTCACACTGGTGGGCTGGTGGGCCGTCGTGGCATTCGTGCCCGAGGGCTTCATCGACATCGACCAGGCGCAGCTGCAGCAACGCCTGGACGAGCGCTTCCCGCAGAAGACCTGCGCGTTGGGCGTGGCCTGCGTCACGCTGAGCGCGCCCGTGGTGACGCTGGCGGAGGGCTCGCCGCGCATCGGCCTGTCCGCCGACGTGCTGGTGACGCTGGGCCACCGCGAGATGCCCGGCAAGGTGGCCTTCAGCGGCGTGCTGCGCTACGTGCGCTACCAGGGCGACTTCTTCCTGGACGAGGTGCAGGTCGACAACTTCTCCCTCACCGGCTTCCCGCCCGAGTTCGTGCAGGTGGTGCAGGTACGCGGCCCCGCCGTGCTGCGCCGCGCGCTGGAAGGCCACCCTGTCTACTCGCTCAAGGGCGACAGCGCCCGCGCCGCGCTCGCCAAGCTCGCGGTGCGCGACGTGAAGGTGGTGAACGGGAAGCTGAGGGTGACGTTCCTGCGTTTCGGCGGCTGAAAATGAGCCGGTCATGCAGCGGAACTTGCCGAGCCCTCTTGTTCCGTGTTAGAGTCACGGACTCCGCTAATAAGACCACAGCGGCAGCCGAATCCTGGAGAGGTGGCAGAGTGGTCGATTGTACCTGACTCGAAATCAGGCGTACCGCAAGGTACCGTGGGTTCGAATCCCACCCTCTCCGCCAGTAAGTGAGTAAAGACGCGCCCTAGAGGCGCGTTTTTCATTTCTACCCACCTCGCAACCCACCGTTTCGGAAACATCGCTTTCACGCGACGAATCGACGTGTCGTGATGGCGTGGGGCGGGCAGGTGAGCGGCACCCCTGAGGGCGCCGAGACCGGCCCACTGTCGAGCGCTATGCTGTCAACCGTGACTGAGCGGGACGTCCCAATGCCGGGCGATCCCGTGTTCGTGTCCGTTGGCGAGGCGCCCCGATGGCAGACATACCCGCGATGCTTGGTGAGGCGCAGCGAGCGAAGCGCGCCCTCGACGCCTTCTTGCTCGCAGCGAACGTGACCGACCTCGGCGAGGCGCGGGTCGCGGCGACCCTCTGCCTCACGATTGGGGAACAGTTCGGGGCGGCGCTTCATCTGTTCGAGGGCGGCTTCTCGTCTCACGCGCCGATCCTGATTCGCTCGATGTTGGAGGCGCTGGCTGACCTCCGAAACTTGGTCAACGATCCCAACTACGTCGATCAGATTCGATTCGACGATGCACGGAGCAACGTCGCGCTGTTCAGCGACTACGCCAAGGTAGACGGCATGACAGCGGAGTCGCTCAAGACCTTGAAGTTGTGGGGCGACAAAGCCCAGCCCGTGGTTGATGAACTGAAGGCGAAGGGGCTGTCGAAGCTGAACGCCATTGAGAAGTTCAAGTTGGCAGGGATGGCCGAGAACTACGTGAGCTATCGAGTGCTCTGTAGCTTCAGCCACGGACAGCTGACAACCCTTCTGTCGCGACATGCGGGCAAGTTCGAGTTGAGCTACCACCGCGCGGCGCCGGAACAGACGACAAAGTCGATGATCGCGATGGCGCTTGCGATATTTTGTCAGGCCGTGGAACAGTTGCCCAAGTTCAGCGATTCCCGTGACGCTCAGTTGCGTGCGCAGTTGGACGCCATCGACACAGCGTGGACGAAGTTGAATGCATAGCTGCGGTGGTTTCGGCTATGTAGCCTCGTTGCCATCTTTGTAGTGGGCCCAACGCTGGAGAGCCAACGCATCCTTGTCTACGAAGAAGCAGAAATTCGTCGAGTGAGGCTCGCCGAAGACATCGAAGTACCGAGCGCAGCCCCATGCGTACCAAGCATGTGTTCCAGCTTCAATTGCGGTCATTTCCTCCGACAGCAAAGCCAAGTCGGTGATGACCAATCGATCGTTCCCTGGATGCACGACAGTCTTGACGATCAAGCGATTTTCGTCGGGAGCTTCAAGCTTGTGCTTAAGCGGAAAATCAGAAACACCGATCAATGTCCAATGCTCTAGGTCATGCGCTGGCGTGTTCCCATGGTTCTTTATCAGGAAGCCATGGCGATTTGGAATCGTGTTGCCGCTGGAGTCCACCATGTGTTCGGTATCTACCGAAACGTAGGCACGCAGTTGCATCTTTGATGTGTCTTTGGCGTCAATCACCAATCGTCTGGTTGCTGCCCACAAGAACGCCGTGACGATTGCCAGCGCAACGGTCGCAATAGCGAGTGCACCTGTCAGTTTGACTAGCCACCAATCTGAATCGGATTTCTCCCTGCGCTCGGCGTCCCTGTACTCACGTTCTTGTTGTGTCGGCTCTGGCATGGCCTTCACGCTGACGACCAACGGCAGTTGCACAGTCCCTCGATCGTTGGCGACGACACTCCGACTTGCCGAAGCGGGAAGCGAGGAATGAGGGGTCGTCGTCGACGGTGTCACGGCAGCTGCATTCGTACTTGCAAGGATTAGGGCGACCGAAAGCCAGCGCAGGAACATCGATTTCTCCAACGGGAATCTTGGCCCAGCATACAGCGCCGGGTTCGGAACCGAATCGACGGCACGGCCCTTGGCGCAGGAGCTTGACCGGCTTTTAGCGTCTACAGCGTCAAGGCGTAGGCCGTGCCGGCGACGGCCATGACTAGCAATAGCCAGAACAGCGGGCGCGTCTTCGGCCTCACCGAACTGACGGATGGCACCGTAGTGCGCGTGGACACATAGGACAGGCCCGTACCGGGCAGCGAGGCCGTCATGGCGTCTTCCTGAAGCGTCGAACTCGAGCGAGCAGTTTCAGAACATCCGCGTCAAGGTTGATCCACGAAGTCCCGCCTCGGTCATCAAACGGCTCAACTCTGCGTGCGCCGCCTGGTTCAAATAGATGTCCATCTTCTTCCGCAATGGGTCTTTGAACACCTGGGCGCTGGCAGGTATGGAGTCCGGCACGAATGCCGGCTTGATGACCTTCTTGCCCTCTGTTTCCGAGCGATCGAAGTCGATGCACCGGATGACGTTGGTGACGTTGTAGAAGTACAGCCGCTGGTCGCCGCCACCGATCCCGGTCTCGTCGACCATGTCGAGCTCCAGGAACTGACCGAACGGATCGAGGAACCCCCGGAGTGCCGCATGGGCCTTCTCGTTCAAGACGACGCTCGCGCCCATCACGAAGCTCAGATCGCCCAGCGGATGTTGCTTCTTCTTGACCCGTTCGATGCCGGGCATGACCTGAGGTCGGGTGTCCCATGCCTTGGGTGTGCCATCGGCGGTGAACACGCCGGTCAAGATGTCTTCGTCCCTCACCGGCAGCAGTGTCGTGAACCCGTTGGCCGCGCTATTCCAATTCCAGATTCGGTCAGTGCGAATGTGCTGGTCAGGAGAAGCATTGGGCATGCTGGAAATCTTTGTCGTCTTGAAGCGCGGCAGGATGACTCCATTGTCCGCGCCGTCGATACCGATGCCGACGGCGAAGATCAGGGTGCGAGAAACACGTGCGCCGGGGGCCTGCGACGCGACAACGTTGTGGGCAGGAGTGTCAAAGGTCCCGCACTCGTGCCGGTGTCACGTCCCCTTGCGCCCCGGCTTCCCATGCAGATGCGCCACATGCGACTGCGACCTCTGCCCCGCCTCGAAGCCCCCGCGATCCAGCCCCTTCATGATCCCGCACTGATCCGCCGCGCTGACCTCCCGGCACTGCTCCCGCAGCGCCCGCAGGTCCTTCGACAGCGCCCGCAGCTCGCGTATCCGCTCCTCGACGTGCTCCACGTGCTCGTCCAGCAAGGCGTTCACCTCGCTGCAGTCCTCGTGGCTGCCGTCGCGGAAGCGCAGCAGCACGCGGATCTCCTCGAGGTTCATGTCCAGCGCGCGGCACGCGCGGATGAAGCCGAGGCGGCCGACGTGGCCGTCGCCGTAGACGCGGAAGTTGCCCTCCGTGCGCGCCGGCGCCGGCAGCAGGCGCTCGCGCTCGTAGTAGCGGATCGTCTCCACGGGCGTGTTGGTGGCGGCCGACAGCTCACCGATTTTCATGTTGGCGACACCTTTCAAGGGTAGCTTCAGGTTGGCGAAGGCCCCGGCTTGACTCTGTAGCAGGTACAGATTCGACAATTCTGCCCGTACCGTCGCCGGCGTGCATGCGGACGGCAGGACATTCCTCGAAAAATGAGCGCGAACGCATGAAGAACAACATCTCCCATCGCCTGGCCGGCCTGCTGCTGTCGGCCGCCCTGTCGACGTCCGCGTGGGCGGCGCCCGCCGAGCCCGGGCCGATGTTCGTCGTGCAGTCGGGCCGCATCGCCGTCCCCGCGGATTCGCCGTTGCGCCAGCGTCTCCAGGTGACGGCGGTGGGCGAGCAGGCCGGCCGGCATGCGCTGTCGGTGCCGGCGGTGGTCGAGGCCGACCCCGCGCGCGTGGTCGCGGTCGCGCCGCCGCTCACCGGCCGCCTGCTGGCGCTGCATGTGGGCCTGGGCGACACGGTGCGTCGCGGCCAGCCGCTCGCCACGGTCAGCTCGCCGGACTTCGGCCAGGCGATGGCCGAAGCTGAAAAGGCCGCGGACGCGCTGGCCCTCGCCGAGCACGCGCTGCAGCGCGCACGCGGCGTGCAGGCGCTGGGCGCGAACGCCGGCAAGGACATGGAGGCCGCCGAGGCCGCCCAGCGCGACGCCGCCGCCGAGGACAGGCGCGCCCGCGACCGCGTCGCGACGCTGTCCGGCGGCGCGAAGATCGATCCGCGTACCCGCGCGCTGGTCGTGCTGGCACCGGTCTCCGGCACGGTGACGGCGCTCACCGCGGGCGTCGGCGCGTTCCTCAACGACGCGACGGCGCCCATCATGACCGTGTCCGGCCTCGACCGCGTCTTCGTCACCGCCCAGGTGCCGGAACAGGCGCTGGGCGCGCTGTCGGCCGGCGCCACGGTCGACGTGACGCTGGTCGCGTTGCCCGGCGTGACGCTGCACGGCAAGTCGCTGCGCGCGAGTCCGGTGCTCGAGCCCGACACGCGCCGCGCGAAGGTGCGCATTCCCTTCGACAACGCGGATGGCCGCCTGCGGCCGAACATGTTCGCCACGGCCACCTTCGCGGTGCCGGACGCCGGCGGCGTCACCGTGCCGCCGTCCGCGCTGCTGATGAACAACGACAGCACCACCGTGCTCGTCGAGGTCGCGCCGTGGACGTTCGTGCGCCGCGTCGTGGAGATCGGCGCCGAGGACGACCAGGCCGTGCGCGTGGTGTCCGGCCTGAAGCGCGGCGACCGCGTGGTGACCCGCGGCGGGGTGCTGCTGAATGATTAACCAGTTCATCGAGCTGTGCTTCCGGCGCCGCCTGCTGGTGTGGGTGCTGACGCTGGGGCTGCTCGTCTACGGCTACTTCTCCTGGACGCAGATGACGGTGGAGGCGTATCCCGACATCAGCGACGTCACCGTCCAGGTCACGACCCAGGTGCCCGGCCTCGCGGCCGAGGAGATCGAGCAGCAGGTGACCACGCCGCTGGAACGCGCGCTGGCCAACACGCCCGGGCTCGTGACCATGCGCTCGAGCAGCACCTTCGCGCTGTCGCTCATCACGCTCGTGTTCAAGGACGGCACCGACGACTACTTCGCGCGCCAGCGCGTCAACGAGCGCATCGCCCAGGTGACGATGCCCGCGGGCGTGCAGCCCGGGCTCGACCCGGTGTCCAGCCCGGTGGGCGAGATCTACCGCTACACGCTCGAGTCGGACACGAAGAACCTGATGGAGCTCTCCGAGATCCAGCGCTGGCTCGTCATTCCCGCGTTCCGCCAGGTGGCCGGCATCGCCGACGTGAACAACTTCGGCGGCTTCACCAAGGAGTTCCAGGTCGAGCTCGATCCGCGCGCGCTCGACCACTACGGCCTCGCGCTCGACGACGTCGTCACCGCGATCAACAACGGCAGCCAGAACGCCGGGGGCGGCCGCATCGCGCGCGGCGAGCAGAGCTACGTGGTGCGCGGCATCGGCCAGGCGCACGGCCTCGACGACCTCGGCGCGATCGCGGTGGCGACGAGCGCCGGCGTGCCGGTGCAGTTGCGCGACCTGGGCAAGCTGCAGATCGGGCACCAGGAACGCGAAGGCATCCTCGGCAAGGACGCCAATCCCGACACCATCGAGGGCATCGTGCTGCTGCTCAAGGGCCAGAACCCGTCGAAGGTGCTGGAGGGCGTGCACGCGAAGGTGGACGAGCTGCAGAAGCGGCTGGCGCCCCTGGGCGTGAGGATCGCCCCCTACATCGACCGCGACCAGCTGGTGAAGCTCACCGTCGAGAAGGTGACGCACACCGTGCTGGAAGGCGTGGGGCTCGTCTGCATCGTGCTGATCCTGTTCCTCGGCAGCCCGCGCAGCGCCTTCGTGGCGGCGACGGCGATCCCGCTCGCGCTGGTGGCGGTGTTCATCGCGATGAACCTGCTGCACATGCCGGCCAACCTGTTCTCGCTGGGCGCGATCGACTTCGGCATCATCGTCGACGGCGCGATCGTGGTCACCGAGGCGATGCTGCGGCGGCGCGAGGAGAACCCCGAGCGCGCGCTCGACGCCGACGACGTGCTGGAGACCACGGGCCAGGTCGCGCGGCCGATCTTCTTCGCGACGCTGATCATCGTCTGCGCCTACTTCCCGCTGTTCGCGTTCGAACGCGCGGAAGGCAAGCTGTTCTCGCCGATGGCGTTCACGGTGGGCTTCGCGCTGTTCGGCGCGCTGCTGGGCTGCATGGCGCTGATCCCGGGCCTGGCCTTCGTGGCCTTGCGCAAGCCGCGCAAGGTGTTCCACAACAAGCCGCTGCTCTGGCTGACCGAGCGCTACCGGGGCGGCCTCGGCTGGCTGCTGCTGCGCACGCCGGTGGTCTACGTCGCGTCGGCGCTGGTGCTGGCGGCGGTGGTGCTGCTGGGCGCGACGACGGGCCGCGAGTTCCTCCCCGATCTCGACGAGGGCGCGCTGTGGCTGCAGGTGCAGCTGCCCACCGGGCTCTCGATGGACAAGGCCAGCGAGATGGCCGGCGAGCTGCGGCGCACGCTGCACGAGTTCCCGGAGATCTCGTACGTCGTCACGCAACTGGGCCGCAGCGACGACGGCACCGACCCGTGGACGCCCTCGCACATGGAGGTGCCCGTCGGCCTCAAGCCCTACGCCGACTGGCCCGGCCACGAGTCCAAGGCCGAGTTCGTGCGCCGCCTCAACGCGCGCCTGCAGCGCCTGCCCGGCTTCGACGTGGGCATCAGCCAGCCCATCATCGACGGCGTGAACGACGCCATTGGCGGCGCGCACAGCCCGCTGGTGCTGCGCGTCTACGGCGAGGACATCGTCGACGACCGCCGCATCGCGCAGCAGGTGGTCGACATCCTGCGCACGATCCGCGGCACCGCCTCGGCCTCGCTGTTCCAGGAGCCGCCGATCCCGCAGCTCGTGGTGAAGATCGACCGCGCGGCGGCCGGGCGCGTCGGCGTGCCGGTGTCCGACATCGCCACGCTGATCCAGACCGGCCTCGGCGGCGCGGCCGTCACCACCATGTACGTGGGCGATCGCCAGTACGCCGTCACGGCCCGGTTCCCGCGCTCGGCCAAGGGCACGCTGCAGGACATCGGCGCGCTCACGGTGACGGCGCCCGGCGGCGCCCGCATTCCCCTCTCGCAGCTCGCGGACCTGCGCTACAAGACCGGCGAGAGCACGATCTCGCACGAGCTCAACGAGCGCCAGATCACCGTGCGCGTCGACAACCGCGGCCGCGACCTGACCTCGTACCTGGCCGAGGCGCAACGCCGCATCGACGCCGAGATCAAGGTCGACTCGACGAAGCATCGGCTGGAGTGGGCCGGCCAGTTCGAGAACGAGCGGCGCGCGCAGGCACGGCTCGTGTTCATCCTCGGGCTGGTGTTCGCGATGATGGCGGTGCTGCTGTTCTTCCAGTTCGGCAATGTGCGCCAGACGCTGCTGGTGCTGGGCGTGGTGCCGATGGCGACGCTCGGCGGGCTGGTCGCGCTGCGCCTGACCGGCGAGACGCTCAACGTCGCGACGGCGGTCGGGTTCATCGCCCTGTTCGGCGTGTCGGTGCAGAACGGCATCATCATGGTGGCCAACTTCCGGCGCGTGCGCGGCGAGGGCATCGCGCTGGACGAGTCCATCCTGCGCGCCGCGTCCGAGCGCCTGCGCCCGGTGCTGATGACGGCCACGGTGGCCTCCATCGGCATGCTGCCCGCCGCGTTGGCCACGGGCGTGGGCACGGACGTGCAGCGCGGCGTCGCGACGGTGGTCGTCAGCGGACTCATCGTCTCGACGCTGCTCACGCTGCTGGTGCTGCCCGTCCTCTATTTCGCGATCGAGCGCCATTTCGAGAACCGCACGGCCGATCGGCAGCTGCGGCGTACCCGGTGACGACCATGACGACCCTCCATGTGATGACGCGCTCGGCCGCGGCGGCCGGCCTGGTGCTGCTGGCCGGCTGCGCGGTGGGCCCCGACTACCGGCGCCCGGCGCTGCCGGCGATGGACTACCTGCCCGCGCCCGTGGCCGCCGCCATGCGCGACGAGCGGCAGGTCGTGGAGGCCGAGGTGCCCGCGCAGTGGTGGACGCTGTTCCATTCGAAGGCGCTCGACGAGCTGGTGCGCGACGCGCTCGCGCGCAGTCCGTCGGTGGCCGCGGCGCAGGCGGCGCTGAGGCAGGCGAGCGAGATGCGGCGCGCGCAGCAGGCCGCGTTCTTCCCGTCGGTCGATGCGTCCTATTCGGCGGCGCGGCAGAAGATCGCCACCCCGCTGGCCAGCCCGCTGGCGTCGAGCGCCTACGTCTTCAACCTGAGCACCGCGCAGCTGAACGTCTCGTACGCGCCGGACCTGTTCGGCCTGAACCGGCGCCAGGTCGAATCGCTGCGGTCGCAGGAGCAGGCGCAGCGCTGGAACGTGGAGGCGACCTACCTGACCTTGAGCGCCAACCTCGTCGTCGCGGCGATCACCGAGGCCAGCCTGCAGGCGCAGGCCGACGCCACGGAACGGCAGGCCGCGTTGCAGTCGGACGTGCTGGCGCGCTTCCGCCAGCTGCAGCGCCTGGGCGAGAACTCGGAGCTCGAAGTGGCGCAGCAGGAGGCGCAGCTGGCGTCGCTGCAGGCGGCGCTGCCCGGCCTGCGCAAGCAACTTGCGCAGCAGCGCGACCTGGTCAAGGCGCTGGCGGGCCTGCCGCCCGGCGCCGCCGGTGTTCCCGAACTGCGGCTGGACGACCTGACGCTGCCCGACCCGCTGCCCCTGACGCTGCCGTCCACGCTGGTCGAGCACCGGCCCGACGTGCTCGTGGCGGAGGCCGACCTGGAGAGCGCGTCGGCCGACATCGGCGTTGCGGTGGCCAACCGGCTGCCGCAGGTGACGCTGGGCGTGAACAGCTGGGGCTCGTCGGCCGCGTCGCTGTCGGGCCTGTTCGGGCCGGGCACCGCGTTCTGGACCCTGGCCGGCAGCGCCACCCAGACGCTCGTCGACGGCGGCGCGCTCAGGCACAAGGAGGCGGCCGCCCGCGCCGCCTACGACCAGGCCGAGGCCACCTACCGCGCCACGGTCATCAACGCGTTCCAGAACGTGGCGGACGCGCTGCAGGCCGTGCAGGCGGACGCCGAGGCCGAGCGCGCGACGCGTCATTCGCTCGACATCGCCGAGCACACGCTCCAGGTCAGCCGGCGCCAGCTCGACCTGGGCGACGTCAGCGCCGTGGCGGTGATCCAGGTCGAACAGGCCCATCAGCAGGCGCTGGTGGCCGCCGTCCAGGCCAGGGCCCAGCGGCTGAGCGACGCGGCCGCCATGCTGCAGGCGCTCGGCGGCGGCTGGTGGAATCGCGCGAGCGGCGACCCCGCCCCGGCGCGGGCCGCTGCGGATTGACGCCGCCCCGTCGCACGTGACCCAATCCCCAGATCTGCCGAAGCCACCTCCCATGCACATCGAACGCCACGAAATCGGACCCCGTTTCAGCGAGATGACCGTCGTCGACGTCGGCACCGGCAAGCTCGTCTTCATCGCCGGCCAGGTCGCCGAGGACACCTCGCTGGACATCGGCGGCCAGACACGCGAGGTGCTCGGCTTCATCGACCGCCTGCTCCAGCACATCGGCGCGGGACGCCAGCACATCGTGTCCGCGCACGTGTACCTGGCATCGGTGGGCGACTACGCGCAGATGAACGCGGTCTGGGACGACTGGGTCGTGCCGGGCCACACGCCCGCGCGCGTGACGGTGGGCGCCAAGCTGATCAACAGCGCCTACAAGGTCGAGATCGAGGCGACCGCGGCCTTCACGCCGCACGCCGGGCACGAGCACGCGCACGACGACAACTGCGAGAAGCCGCACGCGAGCGGCGACCTGCGTTGAGACTGCCTCAACCGGCCTCGGACGTGGTTTCCGCGTCCTCGTCGCGCGGGACGAAGACCTTGCCGGTCTTGGTGTTCAGGTCCATCAGGCCCGCATAGCGTCCCCACGCGATCATCGTCTCGAACGTCTTCTCGGGGTTGTCGTACGGCAGCGCGCTGGCGACGTCCTTGACGATGCGCTCGGAGTCGATCTCCTCGTACGCGTCCAGCAGGGCCAGGATGATGTGGAAGATCCGCAGCTTGAACACCTGCTCCGCGAAGATGGTGCGCCGGCCCGCGCGATCCGAGGCGATGAAGCGGCGCCCGAGGCCGGTGAGCTCCACGTCGTGCTTGGGCGTGTCCACGAGCTCGAGGATCTCCGCGGCCTTCACGATGGAGATGGTCTCGCCGAACTCCTTGCCGATGTCGTCCGAGATCTCGTAGATGTTCTTGAGCTCGGGCGCGCCGTCCAGGATCTCGAGCAGGCCCAGGATCTGCGCCACCGGCACGGCGGGGATCGACTCCATGCGCGAACGCGCGCGCGAGATGGCCTGTCCCGGCGCGGGCGGCGCCTCGGGCGGCAGGTCGGGCAGCGTCATCGTGGTGATCGACTCGTGGATGATGCCCACCAGGCGCTGGAACTCCGGGCTCTTGGGGTCGCGCGGATACGGCAGGGGGTTGTCCAGCACCAGGCCCAGGCGGCCGGGACGCGGGAAGACGACCACCACGCGCGTGGCCATCTCGACGGCCTCCTCGATGTTGTGCGTCACCATGAAGATCGAGCTCAGGCCGTTCTCCTTCGAGCGCCACAGGCTGATCAGTTCCTGGCGCAGGTTCTCGGCGGTGAGGACGTCCAGCGCGCTGAAGGCCTCGTCGAGGCACAGCAGCTTGGGCTGGGACACCAGCGCCCGCGCGATGCCCACGCGCTGTCGCATCCCGCCGGAGAGCTCGCGCGGGTAGGCCGCGTGGTAGTTGCCGAGGCCGATCAGCTCGATGGCGTGGTCGATGGCGGCCGTGCGGCCGGCGCGGCTCATCCGGCGCGACATGAGGCCGACGGCGACGTTCTGCTCCACCGTCAGCCACGGATACAGCGCGAAGGTCTGGAACACGATGGAGACGCCCGGGTTCACGCCGGCCAGCAGCTCGCCGTTGCCCAGGGCGCGCCCGGACGTGGGCTCCACCAGGCCGGTGAGGCAGCGCAGGATCGTCGACTTGCCGGAGCCGGACTGGCCCAGCAAGGCCAGCAGCTCGCCCTCGCGAACGGCGAGGTCGATGTTCTCGAGCACCTTCAGCTCGTGGCCGCCCGCGGTCCGGTACGACTTGGTGACGGCGCAGAGCTCGGCGACGGCGGGCCGGGCCAGGGTTTCGTTCAGGGTGGTCATGGTCAATCCAGTCGGAAACGGCGCTCGGCGAACGCATACAGCCGGCGCCAGATGAACTTGTTCATCAGCACGACGAACAGCGACATCACCGCGATGCTGGCGATGATGAGGGGCGTCTCGCCGGACCGGGTCACTCCGGCGATGTAGGCGCCGAGGCCGTCGGCCTTCAGCGTCGTCTTGCCGAAGGTGGCCAGCTCCGCCACGATGCTGGCGTTCCATGCGCCGCCCGCCGCGGTGCAGGCGCCCGTCACCCAGAACGGGAAGATCGCGGGCAGGATCAGCGTGCGCCAGAGGTTCCACTTGCGCAGGCCGTAGACCGTCGCGGCCTCCTTCAGGTCGTTCGGGATCGCCATCGCGCCCGCGACGACGTTGAACAGGATGTACCACTGCGTGCCCATCGCGATCAGCAGGATGCTGCCCCAGTTGATGGAGATGTTCGCGGCGACGAACCAGCCCACCACCAGGGGAAACGTCATGTTCACCGGGAAGGACGCCCCGATCTGCGCGAGCGGCTGGGCGAAGCGCGCGACGCGCGGCTGGAAGCCGATCCACACCCCCACGGGCGTCCAGACGATCGTGGCCAGCACCGTCATCGCCACCACGCGCAGCATCGTCAGGAACCCCAGCCAGGCGATGTGCCCGAACAGGGACCACGACAGCGCGCCGCGCAGTTCCTCGGCCGCCGCGACGAGGCCCGTCAGCACTTCGTAGGCCAGCCACGCCAGCAGCACGCCCAGGACGGCGCGCCAGACGACGTCGCCGCGCACCGCCTTCAACGGCGCGAGGCGCCGCGCCTGCCTGCGGCCGATGCGCGAGGTCCGCGCCAGCAACGGCCGCACCACGTGCTCGGCCATCCAGGTGAAGACGTAGGCGCCGCGCAGCAGGTCGTAGACCCACGAGGTGGCGGGCGTGCGGGACTCGGTCAGCTCGATCTTGAACTTGTCGGCCCAGGCGAGCAGCGGCCGCCAGACCAGCTGGTCGCTCACCAGGATCAGCACGATCATCGCGACGACGGCCCACAGCGACGCGTTGCCGTCGCCCCGCTCGATGGCCTGCGCCATGTAGGAGCCCAGGCCCGGCAGCTTGATGTCGCGGTTCATCACGGTGATGGCCTCGCTCTGCGCGACGAAGAACCAGCCGCCGCCGAACGACATCATCGAGTTCCAGATCAGGCTGTGGGCCGAGGCCGGCAGCTCCAGCGTGGTGAAGCGCTGCCAGCGCGTCATGCCGTAGGTCGTGGCGGCCTCCTGCATGTCCGTGGGAATGGTCACCATCGAGTGGTAGAAGCCGAACGCCATGTTCCAGACCTGGCCGGTGAAGATCGCGAAGATTGCCGCGCATTCCACGCCCATCAGGCTGCCGGGGAACAGCGCCATGAACGCCGTCACGGTGGCCGACAGGAAACCGAGCACGGGCACCGATTGCAGGACGTCGAGCGCGGGCAGGATCAGCATCCGCGCCCGCGCGCTCTTGGCGGCCAGGTAGCCGGTGCCGATGGCGAAGACCAGCGAGAAGGCGAACGCGATCCACATGCGCAGCAGCGTGCGCCCCGCGTAGTACGGGATCTGCCACACGCTGCCGTCGATGCCGGGCTGCGCCGACGCGTCGAAATGCACCAGCATGCCCTTGCCGAAGTGCAGCGCGCTCCAGAAGACCGCGATGAGCACCAGCATCACCACGCCGTCCACCCACGTGAACCCCCGGCGCGACTCGGAGACCTGGAGTTGGGGAGCGATGGTGGTCTTCATGGCGCGCACGCTACCAGACGCACGGTTGCGCGTCGGTCATGGAAATGCAAGGTTGATGAAATCGGGTGGATCCGCTGCATCCCGGCGCTCGTCTTTCCGCCTGGCCCTCAAGGCCGATCCGGCGGGCCGCCGCGGCATCGGGCGCTCCCGGGGGCGATCTTGTGGCAGAACCCTCGAATGCGGCAGAACAATGAGGAAACCCCGCCCCTCGCGGCGCGCATCATCGGCCGCCGCGTCGTTAACATGGACCCCATGCCGGGGCACCGCGCCGGCCTTCGTGCGTCCCCTCCGTCCCGACACCCCTGCGCCAGCCGGTATCCCGCCGCCATGCCTCGCCGATATCGATTTCCGTCGCCGCTGCCGCAGCGCCGCATCGCGCCGCTGGCCGCCTGGCTGGTGGCGCTGGCCGCGTGCTGCGGCGCGCGGGCCGCGGCGGCCGATGCGCCGCCGCCGCAGGAATCGGCCGCGGCCGCCGCCGGGCCGGACTGCTCGCGACCGCTCACGCTGGGCCTGCACGAGCACGGGCTGCTGTACACCAGCCAGACGGGCGAGGGCATCGACAAGGACATCGCCGACGAGATGTCGCGCCGCAGCGGCTGCCACCTGACGCTCACGGTGCTGCCGCGCGCGCGCATCTGGCAGCTGGTCGAATCCGGCGCGCTCGATTTCACGCTGTCGGGCATCGCCAACGCGCAGCGCGACAAGTTCGCGGTCTTCGCCTGGTACGTCTCCAACAAGTACTACCTGCTGGTGCGGCGCGACACCGGCGTGCGCAGCGTGGTCGAGTTCCGCCGCAAGCACTCGCTGCGCGTGGGCCTGATCCGCAGCTTCCGCTACGGCGACCTGGCCAACGGCTTCGTCGACGCGCTGGAGAGCGAGGAGCGCACCACCTATGCCAGCAGCCTCGACCCGCTCTACACCATCCTGCTCGACGACGGCATCCAGGCCATGATCGTCGAGCCGTTCGACTTCCCGGTGATCGCCGGCGCGCAGCTGAAGGCGCAGACGTCCATCCTCGAATTCGGCGATCCGTCGGTGCTGCACGGACTGGTGATGTCGAGGAAGTCGCTGTCGCCGGCGCAGCAGGCCGCCTGGCGCGACGTCGTCAACTCGATGCGCGCCGACGGCACGATACGGCGCATCTTCGAGAAGTACTTCCCCGCCGACCTGGCCAAGCAGATGACCCAGTTCTAAGTGAACCGCGCCCAGTGAAACGCGCTTTCCCTCCCCTGATCTCGCTGTTCGTCGGAGCCATCACGCTCGCGTTCACGATCGGGCTGTGCGTGCACGAGCGCGACAACGAGCAGGCGCGGCTGCGCGCGGTCTTCGACGCCAACGCGCGCCAGACCGCCGGCCGCATCGAGCAGCGCATCGCCAACTACGAGCAGATGCTGCGCGGCGTGCAGGGCCTGCTGTCGGCCGACAACGGAATCGACCCGCAGGCCTTCGACACCTATGTCGATACCGTGATGGCCGGCCCCGACGCCGCCGGCCTGCAGAGCGTGGCGTTCTCGGGCCTGGTCGCGGCCGCCGACCTGCCCGCGCACGTGGAGAAGATGCGCCGCGGCGGCCATCCCGACTATCGCGTGCGGCCCGCCGGCGCGCGCGACGCCTACGCGCCCATCGCGCTGGTGGCGCCCGACAGCGCTGCCAACCGCATGGTCATCGGCTACGACTCGTACTCGGAGGCCACGCGCCACACCGCGATGGTGCAGGCGCGCGACTCCGGCAACGCCACGCTCACGGCGCTGGTGCAGCTGCGCGTGGACTCCGCCCCGGAGCTGCGCAGCGGCTGCCTCATCTACCTGCCGGTGTATGCGCGCGGCACGTCCATCAACTCCATCGCCGAGCGCCGCGCGCACGGCATCGGCTGGGTGCGCGCGGCCTTCCGGGTGGGCGACCTCATGTCCACGCTCTACGGCGAGCAGAGCCCCGGCCTGGTGGTGCGGCTGCACGACGGCGCCGATGCGAGCGAGGCCACGCTGATGTACAGCTCCGACACCGCCGGCGATGCCGAGCCGGGGCGCGAGGACCTGGTCCGCAAGGCGCGCTTCCAGGCCCAGGAGTACGTCACCCTGGCGGGCCACACGTGGACGGTGCAGCTCAGCTCGCTGCCCGAGTTCGAGCGCGCGCACGAGCGCAACGCGTCCACCGTGATCCTGGTGGCGGGCGTGGTGCTGAGCCTGCTGCTGGGCGTGATCACCCACCAGCTCGTGACCGGCCGCGCGCGTGCCTATGCGGCCGCGCAGGCGATGACGCACGAGCTGCGCGAGAGCGAGGAGCGCTATCGCCGCATCGTGGAGACCGCCAGCGAGGGCATCTGGCTGCTCGACGCCTCGCGCCGCCTCGCCTTCGTCAACCCGCGCATCGCGCAGTGGCTGGGCATGCCCGAGGAGGCGATGCGGGGCCGTCCGGTGGACGACTTCATGGACGAGGAGGAGGCCGAGCGCTGCCGCGCGGCGCTGGCCTCGCATGGCGCGTGCGACGGGGAGGGCGCGACGATCGAGCTGCGCCTGCGGCGCGCCGACGGCACGCCGATGTGGGTGTCGCTGTCCACGCGCTCCATCATGGACGACGCCGGCCGGCCCTCGGGCGCGCTGGGCATGCTCACCGACATCAACGAGCGCCGCCTGGCCGAGGAGCGCCGCGCCGCGCTCGAGACGCAGCTGCGCGACGCGCAGAAGATGGAGGCCATCGGCACGCTGGCCGGCGGCATCGCGCACGACTTCAACAACATCCTGGCGGCCATCATCGGCAACGTGGCCGCGGCGCGCCAGGACGCGGCCATCGGCCTGTCCAGCGACGCGAGCCTGGCGCAGATCGAGCGCGCCGCGGTGAGGGCGCGCAGCCTCGTGCAGCAGATCCTCACGTTCAGCCGCATGCAGGCCCAGGAGCTGCACACGCAGGCGCTGCAGCCCGTCATCGACGAGACGCTGGACATGCTGCGCGCCTCCATGCCCGCGCAGGTGGAACTGCGCGTGAGCCTGCCGAAGACGCCCGTGCACGTGCGCGCCGACCCCACGCAGGTGCAGCAGATCGTGATGAACCTGTGCACCAACGCCTGGCACGCGCTGCCGGCGGGCCGCGGCCGCATCGACGTGGGGCTGGATGTGGAGGACGCCGACGCCATGCCGCAGGCCGAGGCCGCCAGGGCGTGGCCGCCGGCGCTGCGCGGCGGCCCGCGGGCCCACCTGTGGATCGCCGACAACGGCTCCGGCATGGACGAGGCCACGCGCGTGCGCGTGTTCGAACCGTTCTTCACCACCAAGCAGGTGGGCCACGGCACGGGCCTGGGCCTGGCCGTGGTGCACGGCATCGTCAGCGTCCATGGCGGCGCCATCCACGTGCACAGCGTGCCGGGCGTGGGCAGCCGCTTCGACCTGTGGTTCCCGTTGCAGGACGCGCCGCGGGAAGCCGTGGAGTCGCAGCACGGCGAGCTCGACGCGCCGCGCGGCCGCGGCGAGCATGTGCTGTGCGTGGACGACGACCCGGCGATGGTGCTGATGGTGGACGGCCTGCTGCGCCGCGCCGGCTACCAGGTGACCGCGTTCGAGCAGCCGGCCGCGGCGCTGGCGCGCGTGCGGGCCGATCCGGGCGCGTTCGACATCGTCGTCACCGACTACAACATGCCCGAGATCAACGGCATGGAGCTGGCTGACGCGATCGTGCGCGCGGCGCCGAACCTGCCCATCATCATCACCTCGGGCTTCATCTCCGACGACATGCGCCAGCAGGCCGGCGCGCTTCGCGTGGGCGCGCTGCTGCAGAAGGAGTACACGCTGGAGCGGCTGGCGGGGCTGGTGCACACGGTGCTCGAACAGCATCGAGAATGAACGATCCGCTTCCGAGGACCACCATGACCCACCCCATCGTCGCCCCTTGCGGCACCTGGCCCTCGCCCATCACCGCGGCCCGCGTCGCCGCGGGCGTCCGGCCCGTGGCCGCGCCGCGCATCGTCGGCGACCGCGTGCTGTGGCTGCAGAGCCTGCCGGAGGAGGGCGGCCGCATCGCCGTGGCCGCGCCCGGCGACGGCGGGCGTCCGCGCATCGTCACGCCCGCGCCGTTCAACGTGCGCACGCGGGTGCACGAGTACGGCGGCGGCGCGTTCGCGGCCGCGGGCGACACGATCTGGTTCTCGCACTTCGTCGACAACCTCGTCTACGTGCAGGCGGGCGACGCCGCGCCGGTGGCGCTGACCCACGACGGCCAGCAGCGCCACGCCGACCTCGAGCCCGACACGCGCCACGGCCGGCTGGTGGCCGTGCGCGAGCAGCACGGCGGCGCGGGCGAACCGCGCAACACCCTCGTCGGCCTGGCGCTCGACGGCAGCGGCAGCACGACGCTGGCGGAGGGCGCCGACTTCTACGCGGCCGCGCGCGTCTCGCCCGAGGGCCGGCGCCTCGCGTGGCTGCAATGGAACCATCCCGACATGCCCTGGCAAGGCACCGAGCTGTGGCTGGCGGCCATCGCCGACGACGGCACGCTGGCGCACGCGCGCCGCGTGGCCGGCGGACGCGACGAGTCGCTGTGCCAGCCGGCGTGGGCGCCCGACGGCCGGCTGTACGTCGTCTCCGACCGCAGCGGCTTCTGGAACCTGTACCGCCTGGAGGCGAGCGGCCTCGCGCCGGTGCTGCCCTTGGAGGCCGAATTCGGCCTGCCGATGTGGGTGTTCGCGCAGTCGTCGTACGGCTTCGCGGGCCCGCACGAGATCGTCGCCACCTGCCGCGAGAACGCCATCAGCCGGCTGCTGCGCATCGACCTGCGCACCGGCGTCGCCACGACGATCGCCACGCCGTTCGAGGACATCGCGGAGCTGCGCGTGGGCCCCGGCTTCGCGCTCGTCGAGGCCGGCTCGCCCACGACGACCACCTGCATCGCGCGCATCGCGCTGGACGACGGCGCGGTGACGGTGCTGGCCCGCAGCGCCGATGAACTGCCCGACGCCTCGGTGCTGTCGGTGCCGCGCGCGATCGCGTATCCGAGCGCGAACGGCCGCACCGCGCACGCCTTCCACTACGCGCCGCGCAACGACGGCTGCGCGATGCCGGCGGGCGAGCGGCCGCCGCTGATCGTCATCATCCATGGCGGGCCGACCGCCATGGCCAGCAACACGCTCAAGCTGTCGACGCAGTACTGGACCAGCCGCGGCTTCGCGGTGCTGGACGTCAACTACGGCGGCAGCACGGGCTTCGGCCGCGCCTATCGCCAGCTGCTCACGGGGCAGTGGGGCGTGGTGGACGTGGAGGACTGCATCGCCGGCGCGCGCCACCTGGTGCAACAAGGCCTCGTCGACGCCGAGCGGCTCGCGATCCGCGGCGGCAGCGCCGGCGGCTACACGACGCTCGCGGCGCTCGCGTTCCACGACGTCTTCAAGGCCGGCGCGAGCCACTACGGCGTGGGCGACCTGCGCGCGCTCGACGCGGACACGCACAAGTTCGAGTCGCAGTACACCAACGACCTGCTGGCGCCGTTCCCCGAACGCGAGCGCTTGTACCTCGAGCGCTCGCCCATCCACGCTGCCGACCGCCTGTCGTGCCCGGTGATCTTCTTCCAGGGCCTGGACGACAAGGTGGTGCCGCCGTCACAGGCCGAGGCCATGGTGGCCGCGCTGCACGCGCAAGGCATCCCGGTGGCCTACATCGCTTTCGAGGGCGAGGGCCACGGCTTCCGCAAGAAGGAGAGCGTGCAGCGGGCGCTGGAGGCCGAGTTGTCGTTCTACGCGCAGGTGTTCGGCTTCGAGCCCGCGGACGACATCGAGCGGGTGACGTTGGCCTGAGCCGGGCACGGCCCCGCGGGCGCGGGGCCGGACGCCTCAGTTGTCGTCGTCGCGCTCGTCCGGCAGCGCATGCGGCAGCACGCGCGTTCCTTCCTTGCGCACCGCCTCGAGCAGGTCCGGATCCAGGCCCAGCGCGCGGATCGCCGTCGGCGCGACCTGGGCGGTCGTCACGCGGCGATCGACGGTCTTCGCCCGCATCGAGGGATGCGAGACCAGCAGGGCGAGATGGCCGTCGTCCGGCGCGAAGCCGCCGTGCTCCATGTCCTTGGCCTGGCTCGTGGTGTAGATGACGCCGGGATTGGGCTGCACCATGAAGTCGGGCGTGCGGCCCTTGGCGGGGTCGCCGAACTTCCCGGGCACGGTGCTCAGGTCGATGACCGCGCCGCCGTTGTCGGCACAGATCTGCGGCACGACGCTCGCGACGGTCCGGGTCGCCGGATCCACCGCGGGGCAGGCCGTGGACGCGTCCAGCACCGCCTTGGCGGCCGCGCGCTGCGATTGATCGTTCAACCAGACGAACGCGACGTCATCGTCGGTGACCTGGCCGTTGCCCAGGTTGTTGCCGGTGACGGGGTCGCTGCCGCCGCCGGCATAGGCCGTCAGCGCGGTGCCCACGGCGTGGCCGATCTTCTTGAGGCGCGCGTAGTCCGCGGGCGACTGGCCATGCTTGGCGGTCACGACGAACAGCGTCGAATCGCTCAGGTGGCGCGCCGCGAGTTCGGCGCTGAACTTGCCGATCGCACCGTCCACGTAGGCGATCGCGGCCTTCACGAAGGGGTTCGGCGTGAATGCCGCGTCGGCGTAGCCGCCGCCGGACAGGTTGGTGGCCTTCTGCGCCACGCTCAGCGTCTGGAAGTTCGTGCCGAAGATCGTCGGCACGGGCGCGGACGTCTTGCCGGTGGAGTCCTTGCCGTCGATCTCGTTGAGGATGTTGCGCACGTGGATGTCGTCGAACACCTCGGTGTGCAGGTAGGCCGGCGCGACGCCGTCGTACGAACCCGTGAAGTCGTTGCCAGCGGGGCCGTCGATCGAGTTGATCTCGGTCCGCGCCATGTCGTCCACGCCCTTGCCGGACGGGCCGTTGATCCAGTCGGTGCCCCACGCGTGCTTGTCCGACCAGGCGGTGTGCGCATGGCGCAGGTGCTGCTTGACGACCTCGAAGATCGTGTTGGTCTGGATGAAGTCGTGCGGGTAGACCGGCACGCACTTGCCGCCGATCTTCCGATGCGGGATCTGCTGCGGATTGAAGGCGCCGCCGCCGTCGAGGTGCACCAGTGCGCCGCCGTTGATCGCGTCGATGCCCACCAGTTCCTGCAGGAAGACCTCCACGCCGGGCGTGCCCGTGCACTGCGTGTCGGTGCCCGCATAGAGGGTGCGGTCGTAGACGTCGTCGTAGAACAGGCCGGTGGAGCGCGGGCCGCCGCCGGTGACCAGCGCGGCCAGTCCCGGCACGGAGTCCGAAAGTCCCGGCGTATATGCGTTCGTGTAGGTCACGCCATGGCGCGCGAGCGCGGCGATGTTGGGGCAGGTCTGGTCGGCGATGCAACGCGCCAGGTCTTGCTCATGCATGCCGTCGATGCTGACGATGAGCACGTGATCGACGGCGTGGCGATCGTCGTCTGCCAGGGCGATCGCGCTGCCGAAGAGCAAGGCCGTACCGAGAAGAAGGGGCTTCATGGTGTCTCTCAAAGGGTTGGTTCCTGGAAGGGAAGTTCATCGCGCGGATGGGCGTTGCGCGTCCGGCCGCCTGGGTTTGTTCCGGCATTCGCGCAGGGCCCCGGCCGGCCGTTGATGTCGGCCGAGGGGCAGTGCAAGGTAGGACGCGCAGATGACCGGCACGTGACTTCAGGCCCCGGTGCCGGCGAACCTTGCGCGAAGTCGAACGCGATCGGAGCCCCCCCTAACGTGGCGGCCTCGAGATAAGCGTGAGCTAACTCGAGGTCGATACGGCGACCTGTCGCGCCAGTTCGCTCATCCGCGGATGCGGGCGGATCCGTTGCGACATCCCGATGAATCCGCCCAGCGGCGTGAGTCTCGGTAGGGTCGGACAGCATGCGTTAAACCACCCCGGATAGGGTCGACGGAGCGCGTTCCGGACTCAACCATCGAAAGCACGAAAGCCGTCATGCCCATCAGCAATCAAGCACCCTCATCGGACGCCGCTCCGCCTTCCTCCGCCGGTCTGCCGGCGATCGCGCACATCGTCGTGCTGATGCTGGAGAACCGGTCCTTCGACCACATGCTCGGCCTGCTGTACGCCGACGCCGGCAACGTCTCGCCGACGGGCCAGCCGTTCGAGGGCCTGACCGGCAAGGAGTCGAACCCGGACGCGAGCGGGAAGCCGGTTTCGGTGTTCCCCATCGTTGCGTCGACCCCCAATGACTACTTCATGCCCGGCGCCGATCCGGGCGAAGGCTTCCTGGCCACCAATCTCCAGCTCTTCGGCACGAGTTCCCCCGCTGCCTCGGCATCGCCCACCAACCAGGGCTTCGTCACCAACTTCGCCTCGACGCTCGCCTGGGAGTCCAAGAAGAAGGGTTGGCAGCCGCGACCAGGTACCGTCGCGAGCGACATCATGGGCATCTACACGCCGGCGATGCTGCCCGTGCTGTCGGGCCTGGCCAAGGGGTACGCCGTATGCGACCACTGGTATTCGTCGGTGCCCACCGAGACCATGCCCAACCGCGCCTTTGCCTGCGCGGCGACGTCGCAGGGTCACATGGACGACCTCACGAAGACCTACACATCGCCCAGCATCTTCGGCCTCCTGACCCGGCACTCGATCGACTGGAAGATCCACGGCTACGACACGAGTCCGCTGACCCGGCTGAACTTCCCGGACACGACCAACGCGCCGGCGAATCGATTCGGGCTTTTCAAGGATTTCCAGTCGGACGCCGCCGCCGGCACCCTTGCCGCCTTCACCTTTCTCGAGCCCAGCTGGGGCGCGACCGGCAACAGCCAGCATCCCGACTACAGCCTGGCACTCGGCGAGAAATTGATCCACGACGTCTACGAGGCGCTGCGCCAGGGGCCCGGCTGGAACCAGACCTTGCTGGTCGTCACCTACGACGAGCACGGCGGCTGCTATGACCATGTGGCGCCGCCGGCGACGGCCACGCCGCCGGATGGCAGCGCGGGCGAATTCGGCTTCGACTTCAAACGCTTCGGCGTGCGCGTGCCCGCCGTGCTGGTTTCGCCGCTCATCGCGCCGGGCACCGTCTTTCGCGCCGCGCCGGGCGCGACGCCGTTCGACCACACGGCTATCCTGAAGACCGTCGAGGCGCGGTGGGGCCTGCCCTCGTTGACGGCGCGGGACGCCGCGGCGTCCGACCTGGGTGCCGTCCTCACGCTGGCGACGCCGCGCACCGACGACCCGCTCGCCGGCGTGGTCGTCCCGAACGCCCGGATGCAGGATCCGTCGACGGCGCCGATCTCCCACCTGGAGGAGATCCACGCGGAACTGGCGGCTCGACTGCCGGGCCCGGACGACGCCGCGGCCGCGGACCGGGCGATGCCGCTCCTCGAGACCAGTGCGCAGGCCAAGGCGTTCATCCAGGCGCGCATCGACGCCTGGGAGCGCACGCGGTCGGCACGAGGCCGATGACCTCGCGGGGGATGTCGGCTTCGGACGAATCTCCTGTCGGCAGCGCAAGATGCAATGGCCGCGCTCGATGAGGCCACTGTCCACGCGCAGGACTCACTGGCCTTCCGGCGGCTCCCACAACTCCACCTTGTTGCCCTCGGGATCGACGACCCAGCCGAACTTCCCGTATTCGGACTCGTCCGTCTTGTCGAGCACCGTGCACCCTTCGACGCGAAGGGCCGCCAGCAGCCCGGCGAGATCCGCCACGCGATAGGTCACCATGAACGACGGATCGCCCGGGCCGAAGTCTTCGCCCTCCCTGGCGCAGACGCGCCAGGCGGTCGTCCCGGCGACGGGGTGCCCGGCCTCGTCGACCCAATCGAGCGCCGCGCCTCCCCAGGGCTGCACGTCCATGCCGAGGTGGGTGCGGTACCAGGCCTGCAGGGCGGCCGGATCCCTGGCCTTGAAGACGATTCCGCCGATGCCTGTGACGCGCCGCATGGCTGCCTCTCGAAAAGGAAGGAGCGCCGAATATAGCGCGGAGATCTCCGCTTGGTTTCGCCAGGCGCTCGCGGACAGCGTCCCCACCAGGCCCTGGTCCGGCGAATCGGCTGCCACCGTCCCGCAGGGCCCTGTGGAGCTCGTGTCGGCCGATTGCCTCGAAAGGTTCGAGTCAGCGTGAGGCCACGCGAGAGTAGTCATTGTCCGACAGCCGGCGATGCCGGCCCTGCGTTGTATGAGAGAGGCATGGCGAATGCCGAGATGTCGCCATCCGGTGCGTTCCATCGACGCATTGCTCGACAACCGCAGGAGACAACCATGATTCAAAGCTTCCGGCCACGTTCCACCACCTTGCGTCGACCTGTCATCGCACTGTCGATCGCGGCGGCATTCGGCCTTGCCGCGACCGGCGCGGCCCAGGCGCAGGTTTCGGTCGACGTCGACGTCGCCGCTCCGGTGCCGGGCTGGCTCTATGACCTCGGCGCGGTCGTCAGCCTGTTCGTCGATCCGCCCATCGTCGAACCCGAGCCCGTGGCGGTCGCGTGGGCGCCGCCGCCGATGCTGGTCGAGGTGCCGCCGCCGCAGCCCGATCCCTATGCCTTCTGGACGGGCGGCTACTGGACGTGGCAGGGCGACTGGGTCTGGTGCGCGGGCCGCTGGATGGATCCGCCGCGCCGGGAGTACGTGTGGGTGCAGCCCTACTACGAACACCGCGACGAGCGCGTCATCTTCATCCCCGGATACTGGTCGGCCGCGGATGCCGAATTCATCGCGCCGCCGATGGAGAGGCCCATCCCCTGGGCCTACGTGAACGCCGGCGTCGTCATCGGGCCGCCGCCCGAGGGACCGGCGGGCATCTTCGTGCCGCCGCCGCCGGGCTCGCGTCCGGGGCTCATCATTCCCGCGCCCTTCGGCACGCCGCCGGCGGTCGTCATCAGCGCGCCGGCGGTTCTCGCGGTGGGCATGACCATCACGGGTGCCGCGATGATCGACGCGCGCCATACGACGATCAACGACAACCGGGTGACCAACTACTCGGTGACGAACGTGCGCAACATCACGAACGTCACCGTGCAGGCGCCGGCCGGCGCCACCGCGAACGGACGCGCGTTCCAGGCCCAGGTGCCGCATCAGGCGCACCTGGCCGCCGCGCTGCGTCCGCAGGTCGAGGCCCGCGCGCCCGTGCCCGCGAGCCGCACGGCGGTGGCCGCATACGTGCCGGGCCATCCGCCCGCCGCGCTTCCGGCGCCGCAGAAGGTCCAGGGACTGCCCGCGGTGCCCTCGCACGGCGCCGCCAACGTGTCGCAGGCCCAGCGCGCCCAGATGAGCCACGCGCCGATGACGCCGGCCGAGGCGCGCCAGGCCCGCCCGAACGCGCCCGCCGAGGCGCGGACTGCCCAGCCGGCACAGCCCGCGCCCGAGCAGCCGCGGGAACAGGCGGCGCGGCAGGAACAGCCGCAGCGCGCGCAGCAGCAGGCCGAGCAACAGCGTGCGCAACCCCAGCAGGCCCAGCAGCAGGCGCAACAGCGTGCGCAGCAGGAAGAGGCGCAACGGGCGCAGCAGCAGGTCGAGCAACAGCGTGCGCAACAGCAGCAGGCCCAGCAGCAGACGCAACAGCGTGCGCAGCAGGAACAGGCGCAACGGGCGCAGCAACAGGCCGAGCAACAGCGCGCGCAACAGCAGCAGGCACAACAGCGTGCGCAGCAGGAACAGGCGCAACGGGCGCAGCAGCAGGCCGAGCAACAGCGAGCGCAACAGCAGCAGGCTCAGCAGCAGGCACAACAGCGTGCGCAGCAGGAACAGGCGCAGCGGGCGCAGCAGCAGGCCGAGCAGCAGCGCGCGCAACAGGCGCAGGCGCAGGCGCAACAACGCGCCCAGCAACAGGCCGAACAGCAGCGCGCGCAGCAGGATCAGGCGCAGCAACGCGAGAAGCAGGCCCAGGCCCGACCCCGCACCGAAGAAGCGAGCCGGCCTTCGAACGGCCGCGAGTGAGCGACGGGGGTGCCCGACGGGGGTGCCGGGTCTTGCCTGGCAACGCCCACGCGCTCCTGGGGCGAGGGCGTTGCGATCGGCTGCTTCTCTCGGGCCGCTTGCGCAAGCGACGCGACGAAAGGAACGACGACGTGAAGATGCTGGCCGTTCGCAGATTCGCGCTCTCGCTCGGCGAGGCGACGGAGGCGCCGCATCATGAATACTCGTCGTTTCGCGTCCGCGGCAGGATCTTCGTCACCGTGCCGCCGCAGGAGGACGCGATCCATGTCTTCGTCGGGGAGGCGGATCGCGAACAGGCGCTGGCGATGTATCCCGAGTGGGCGGAGAAGCTGCTGTGGGGCGGCAAGGTGCGCGGCCTGCGTATCACCCTTGCGCCGGCTGCGCCCGCCGCAGTCAAGGCGCTCGTGCGAAAGGCGTACGACGCGCATGCCGGGAAGCATTGAGGCTCCCAAGCCTCGATCGATTCTTCCTTCCCGCGCAAGACCTGGCGTCGCCCGATTCAGACGGGTGCCTGCGCGGGTGCACAGCGGCAGGTGAGCTTCGCGGCGATGAGGCTGACCAGCATGGCCTCGCCCTCGCCGGCGATGGGGCCGACGCGGAGCAGGAGCTTGGGGTCGTTGTCCTCGTTGCCCACGATCACATCGGCGCGGCTCGCCAGCAGGAAGGGCACGAGCGGCTTGAGCGCGAGCGTGAAGTCTTCGTTGCCGCGGTAGAAGCGGAAGACGCGACCGTCAGGCGTCGACGAGCAGACAACCTGCATGCTCACCTCCGTGGCGGTGCAGACAAGCATCCACGATGCGCCAATGTGGCCGCGTTGGATGCAGGCGCGCGGGCCGGCATGGGTAGGACAAGTGTTGCCACGCAAGACCTGGCACCCGGGATCGCGCGGTGTTCAGCTGTTCTCCACCGTCATCCCTTCGTGGGCGATCTCGAGGATCTCCATCATCGGACCGGAGTTGCCGGCTTCCAGCGAGGAGTATTCGAGCTTGACCGGGAACGCGTTGCGAAGCCTCCAGATCACCGCCGGGCTGTTGCCGGCATCGAGCAGGGTCACGGTGATGTCGCGCCTTTCCACCGTATTGAGCTGGATCGTGTCGATCCAGTCGTAGAACTCGTTGTCCGACTTCTCCAGCGTGCGCTTCAGGACCAGGTTCGGATAGCGCAGGATCCCCGGCATCGTGACGTTGCTGTTCTCCACCATCGTGCCGTCGCGGAACGCCGGCGACTGAGCCGCTATGGTCAGCCCGCTCACTTCGCTGAAGCCGATCCGCGTGCCGCCCCAGTCGACCGAAAAGTGATTTCTCGGCAAGGGATAGTTCATGAAGAGCCTCCTGAGAAAGGTCAGCCATGACTTGATCGGCACGGGGTTCCTGGTCTGGTTTCCGGCCCGGTCGGACGGCTCGCCTCCTGACCTTCAGGCCGCCGGCACCGGCGCCCCGCGCGGCAGGCGCAGGCGCTCGGGCGCCAGGTACTGCTGGCGGTAGACCTCGAAGGGCATGGTGTCGGCCGCCTCGATGCGCGCCTGCTCCGCGAGCGACTCGGCGGCCAGTTCGGCCATGTGCGCGGCCGCTTGCGCGGGCAGGTCCAGCGCGAGCATGTGCGCGCGCGTGCGCAGCGAGTGCGCGCGCACGAACGCGTCGTGCGAGCCGGCGTGCTTCTCGCGCATCTCGGCCAGCACGCGGGCCGACGGCAGCGTGTCGGGCGCCAGCACCGCGGCGCGCGCGGCGGCCAGCGCCTGCGCGTTTGCGTCGGTGCCTTCGTGCGCGTCGAGCCACCCGGCGATCGGGCCGCACTCGGTGAGGATCTCGCGCAGCCAGTCGGTCATCAGCACCTCCACGCCGCCACGCTCCAGCTTCAGGCCGGGTTCGCGGCCGCGGGCGGCCACGCGCTGCTGGTTGCGCCCGAGCTCGGCGATCTCGTTGGGCGAGTCGAGCGGGCTCTCGTCGAGCAGGCAGTGCAGCAGGAAGATGTCGATCATGCGCATCGTGGCCGGCGCGATGCCGGCCGGCACGAACGGGTCGAGATCCATGCAGCGCACCTCGATGTACTCGACGCCGCGTTCGCGCAGCGCGTGCAGCGGGCGCTCGCCCGGGAAGATCACGCGCTTGGGGCGGATGGTGCCGTAGAACTCGTTCTCGATCTGCAGCAGGCTGTCGTTCAACTGGTTGTACGTGCCGTCGGCGGCGCGGATGCCCAGCTTCTCGTAGGCCGGGTAGGGGCGCACCAGCGCGTCGGACAGCGAGGCCGCGTAGCTGTCGAGGCTGTTGTAGCTCACGGACAGCGAGGTCTGCGCGTCGCTCTGGTAGCCGAGCCGGCCCATGCGCAGCGACGTGGCATGCGGCATGAACATCGTGTCCTCGCCCAGCGGCAGCAGGTCGGGCGCGCCGTCGGCGAAGCCGCGCGGCACGGCCGGCGAGGCGCCGAACAGGTACAGCAGCAGGAACGAGTGGCGGCGGAAGTTGCGGATCAGGCCGAAGTACTCGGCCGTCGTCACGTCGGGCAGCGACCAGTTGTAGTGGATGCCCGAGATCGTCTGCATGCGGCGCCCGTAGCGATGGCCCAGCCCCATGCGGTACACAGTCTTGGACTGGCCCACGTTGGACTTGCCGTACTGGCCCAGCGGGATCTGGTCGTCGGGCGGCAGCGTGCAGGGCATGCTGCCCACCCACATCATCTCGTCGCCGAGCGCGCGATAGACGGCCTGGTGCACCTGCGTCAGTTCGGCCTCGGCCGCTTCGGCGCTGCGGTGCACGCCGGTGATCAGCTCCAGCTGGGCCTCGCTGAAGTCGGTGGTGATGTGCGGATGCGTCAGCGCGGCACCCAGCGCGCGCGGATGCGGGGTGGCGGCGAGCGCGCCCGCCTGCGTCACGCGCAGGCTTTCCTTCTCCACGCCTCGCCCGATGCCGTGCAGGCGAGCAGTGCTCAGTGCCTTCAGGCGTTCTTGTAGTCCGCGCATGCGGCTTCTCCTGGTACTTGTCAGGCGCGAAAGGTACTGGAATTTTGTGACTCTTGCTGGCGTGGGTCGATGACGCCATTTCGGCCGATGTGCTAGGGCCCAGTGGACGCTCTGGAGCCCGATGCCGGCTCAGTGCAAACCCTCGGTGGCGCCCCTAGAACGACAACACGAACGCGGCGCCGCCGCTGGCCGGCTTCACGTGGCGCACGCTGCCGCCCATGCCTTGCACGAGGTTGCGCACCACCGCCAGGCCGATGCCGCTGCCGTGTTCGCGGGTGCTGAAGAAGGGCATGAAGATGTCCTGCTCCAGCCCGTGCGGCACGCCCGGGCCGTTGTCGCGCACCTCGATCGCGAGGCGGCCGCCGCGGATGAGGCGGGCGCTCACCCGCACCACGGGTCCGGCCACGTGCGCGGTCGCGTGCGCGGCGTTGCTCAGCAGGTTCAGCAGCGCCTGTTCCAGCTGGCCGGCGTCGGCCTTCAGCGTGAGCGTGGCGGGCGCCACGTCGAAGCTCAGCGCGCCGCCGCGCGCCTGCCAGTCGGCCGCCACCAGGCGCTCCACGCGCGCGAACAGCGGCGCCAGCGCCACCGCGGCGAGGGTGGGCTCCGGCCAGTCGCTCACGCGGCGGTACTCGGCCACGAAGCCGGCCAGCGACTCGGTGCGGCGCGCGATGGTCTCCAGCGCGATGGCCAGGTCGGGGCTCGCCGCGCCGTCCTGCGCGACGAGTTCGTGCGCGGTGCTGGAGAGCGACGCGATGGGCGTCAGCGAGTTCATGATCTCGTGCGTCAGCACGTGCACCAGCTGGCGCCACGCCTTCAGCGTCTCGGCCTCCAGCTCCGACTCGATGGGCATCAGCGCGAGCAGGCGCGCCTCGGCGCCCTCGACGATCACGTCGCGCACGGCCAGCAGGCAGCGCTCGGGGCCGCGCTCGCCGTCGAACGCGAACAACTGGCGCCGCGCCGACGACGGTGCGTCGCGCAGCCGGGCCGTCAAATCCCCGGGCCCGCTGGCGCCCCCCGGCGCCACGAGGCGGCGCGCGGCGTTGTTCAAGGGCTCGACGCCGCCGCCCGATTGCCACCACAGCGCCACCGGCGCCTGGTCCAGCTGTGCCTGCGTCAGCGCGGCGCGCAACACCAGCGCCTTCTGGCCGTCGCCGAACGCGAGGTCCTCGGCATCCGGCGCAGGTGGCGGCACGCGCAGCCGCGAGAGCGCGGCCCAGCCCCAGGCGAGCGCGGCCAGCGCCACGATGAGGCAGCCGACCAGCAACCGCGGCGACTCCGTCGCGCGCCCGCCCGCCGCGGCCGCGGCGGCCAGCAGCAGCGCCGCGGCGAGCGCCTGCGCGCGGCGCCGCCGCGTCTGCCGCGCGGCGAGGATGGCGGGATCAGAGGCCATGCTTGTCGAGGCGCCGATAGAGGGCCGCGCGGCTGACGCCCAGCCGGCGCGCGGCCTCGCTGACGTTGCCCTGGGCCGCGCGCATGGCCTCGGCCACGGCGCCGCGTTCGAGATCGTCCAGGCGCGTCGCACCGGAAGGCGCCGACGGCGACGGCAGGCCGGGGGCGGCGCCGAGCTGGAAATCGGCGGCGTCCAGCCGCGCCTCGCCGCCCAGGATCACCGCGCGTTCGCAGGCGTGGCGGAGCGCGCGCACGTTGCCGTGCCACGCGTCGTCCTGCAAGGCCTGCACGGCCGCGGCGCTGAGCGGCCGCGTGGGCCGGCCGTATTGCGTGGCGTAGCGCGCGAGGTAGTGGTGGGCCAGCGGCAGGATGTCCTCGCGCCGCTCGCGCAGCGCCGGCACGCGCAGCGCGATGGTGTTCAGGCGGTACAGCAGGTCGGCACGAAAGCAGGCCGGGTCGAACAGCCGGCGTTCGTCTAGGTTGGTGGCGCTGACGATGCGCACGTCCACCGGCTCGCCCCGGTCGGCGCCCAGGGGCGTCACCTCGCGGCGCTCCAGCACCGTCAGCAGCTTGCCCTGGTGCGCCAGCGGCAGGTTGCCCACCTCGTCGAGGAACAGGGTGCCACCGTGGGCGGCCTGGAACCGGCCGGCGCGATCGGCGCGCGCGTCGGTGAAGCTGCCGCGCCGATGGCCGAACAGCTCGCTCTCGAAGGTGGACTCGGGCAGGGCGCCGAGATCGACCGGCAGGAAGGTGCGGTCCGCCCGCGCCGACTGCGCGTGCAGCTCCTGCGCCACCAGCTCCTTGCCCACGCCCATCTCGCCCAGCACCAGCACGTTGGCCTCGGTGGGCGCGACGCTGGCGATCAGGCGGCGCAGTTGGCGCATGGCCGCCGATTCGCCCAGCAGCGACGACGCGCGCGGCGTCGCCGGCGCGGGACGCCGGCTGGCCGCGGCGGCCTGCACGATCGCGACGAGGCGCGCGTTGTTCCACGGCTTGGTCACGAAGTCGAACGCGCCCAGCTTCAACGCCTGCACCGCGAGTTCCACCTCGGCGTAGGCCGTCATCGCGACGACGGCCGGCGCATCGACGCGCGCGACCACCTGGCGCAGCAGCGCGAGGCCCTGTTCGCCGTCGGTCTGGCCCGGCGCGAAGTTCATGTCCAGCAGCAGCACCGACGGCGAGACGGCGGCGAGCGCGGCCGCGAGCTCGCCCGGCCGCTGCACCACGTGCACGGCGCCCACTCGGCGCTGCAGCAGCAGGCGCGCGGCGGTGCCCACGTCGGGGTCGTCGTCGAGGATCAGCACGGTGTCGGTGGACATGGCCGCCACGTTAGCAGCGTCGCGCGCGGGCTCCCACCGGGTGTCCGGTTCCGGACAGGTGCGTGGCCGCCGGCGGACAGGTTCGTTCGTCCTGCGCGGTGTCCTCCCAGGGGAGAGGCGCCTGGCATGGCGATTGCGATCCAGTGGACATATGAACGACCGCGCCCACCCCTCGTCGCTGCAACCTGCGCATGCCGGCACGGGCATGGACCGCGTGGTGCCGGGCGTGCGCAGCGCGCGCTGGCGTCGCATCGCCTGGGCAGCGGTCGCGTTGGCGGCGCTGGCGTCGCTGCTGGCGTGGTCGTGGCCGCGCGGGCTGCCGGTGGCTCGCGCCGACCTGAAGCTGTCCACCGTGTCCGCCGGCAGCTTCGACGACGAACTGGTCGTGCGCGCCACGGTCGTGCCCGCGCACTCGGTGCTGCTGGACGCCACGGACGGCGGCCGCGTCGACGCGGTGCTGGTGGCGGACGGCGCGATGGTGGAGGCCGGCGACCTGTTGTACCGGCTCTCCAATCCGCAGCGCGAGCAGGATGTGCTGGCGCGCTCGGCCGACGTCGCACAGCAACTGGCCAACCTGTCGGTGCAGCGCGCCGAGCTCGCCGCCGCACGCGCGACGCAGCGCCGCGAGCGCGCCAACCTCGCGTTCGAGCAGGACAAGGCCGACGCCGAGACGGCGCGGACCGAGCGCCTGGCGGAACAGGGCTTCCTGTCGGCCGCGGCCCTGCAGGACGCGCGCCGCCGCAGCGACCTGCAGCGGCGCTTGCTGGTGCAGGAGCGCGAGGACGGCGACGCGGAGATGGCCACGCGCGAGCAGTCGCTGCGCGAGCTCGAACGCGCCGTCGCCGGCCTGGAGAGCGGCCTGCGCCTGGTGCGCGACGCCGCGGCCGGCCTCGCGGCGCGCGCACCGGTGCGCGGGCGCCTCGCCGGCTTCTCGCTGCAGGTGGGTGCATCGGTTCATCCGGGCGACCACCTGGGACGCGTCGACGAGGCCGGCGGATTCAAGCTGGGCGCCACGATCGACGAGTTCTACCGCGAGCGTTTGCGCGCGGGCCTGGCAGCGCGGCTGGAAGGCATGACTCCCGGCGTGCCGCTGACCGTGGCGCGCATCGATCCGCAGATCAGCAACGCGCACGTGGGCGTGGAACTCGAATTCTCGGGAGCGCCGCCCGCGGGCCTGCAGGCCGGCCAGGCCGTGGACGCGCGCATCGTGCTCGGCGCCTCGAGCCCGGCGCTGCTGCTCGCGGACGGGCAGTTCTACGGCGAGTCGGGCGGCGCCTGGGTCTACGTGCTGGATGCCGACGGCGCCGGCGCGCAACGACGTACCGTGCGACTCGGTCGCCGCGCCGCGGGCCGCATCGAAGTTCTCGATGGCCTGCGCACCGGCGAGCGGGTGATCGTGTCGGGCGTGCGCCGCTTCGGCGACGCATCCCGGCTGCGCGTCACCGGATGAACGCGCAGCTCCATTCCATCAGAATCAGGCTCAGGGAAACAAGGACGACGACGATGCTCAAGCTCCGCAAGATCAGCAAGCTGCACCGCAGCGGCGACATCGAGACCACCGCGCTGGACCACATCGATCTCGACATCGAGGCCGGCGAATACCTGGCCGTCACCGGCCCATCGGGCTGCGGAAAGTCCACGCTGCTGGGCATCCTCGGCCTGCTGGACGCGCCCACGCAAGGCGAGTACTGGTTCGACGGCGCGAACGTGGCCGGCTGGAGCGAGGCGCGCCTCACGCAGCTGCGGCGCGGGCGCATCGGCTTCGTGTTCCAGAGCTTCAACCTGATCGACGACCTCAGCGTGGCCGAGAACATCGAGCTGGCACTCGAATATGGCGACGTGCCGGCGCGCGAGCACCGCGCCCGCGTCGACGAGGCGATGGCGCGGCTGGGCATCGCGCATCGCGCGAAGCACCGGCCGTCGCAGCTCTCGGGCGGCCAGCAGCAACGCGTGGCGATCGCGCGCGCCATCGTCTCGCGCCCCGCGCTGCTGCTCGCCGACGAGCCCACCGGCAACCTCGACAGCGCGCACGGCGACGAGGTGATGCGCATCCTGCGCGAGCTCAACGCCGAGGGCACCACGCTCGTGATGGTGACGCACTCGCCCGCGCATGCGGCGCAGGCCACGCGCACGCTGCGGCTGCTCGACGGCCGCGTACTGGTCGACGCGCTGGCGGCCTGAGGAAGGACGTCGCGATGTTCAAGGACCTTCGCATCGGCTGGCGCCAGATCGTCGCCGACCCGGCCTACAGCGCCGTCATCCTGCTGGGCCTGGCGGTGGCCGTGGCCTGCTGCCTGCTCACGATGCAGGTGTTGTTCAACCAGATCCTGCCCGACCCCGAGATGCCCGAGCCGTCCCGCGTGGTGAACTTCGAGTTCCGCGGCAACGAGAGCAACCAGGAAGACAGCTGGTTCGACCAGGCGCCCTTCGTGCTCGCGACCGCGCTGCGCGAGAACCATGCGCCGCTCACCGCCATCACGCGCTCGCTCGATGGCCACCAGTACGTGGCGCACGTGGGCGAGCGCCAGTGGCGCCTGGGCTTCGAGTTCGCCGATCCTGAGGCGATCGACGTGTTCGGCCTGCGTGCCGTCGCGGGCGACCTGCGCGCCGCGTTCGTGCGCCCCGACGCGGTCGCGCTGACGATGGCCGCGGCCCGGCGCGTGTTCCCCGCGGGCGACGCGCTCGGCAGGACGATCACGGTGAAGAACCACGTGCTCACGGTCGTGGCGATCACCACCGATCGCCAGCGCGGCGAGAGCGAATGGCTGCAGGACGCCTTCGTCGGCTTCGATTCCGCGATCAACCACGTCGACGCGGACACGCGCACGTCCTGGGGCTCGATCCAGGGCGAGGTGTTCGCGCGCCTGGCGCCCGGCGCCACCGCGGCGCAGCTGGGTGCGGCTGCGCAATCGCTGTACGACGCGAGCCCGCAGGGCCGGCACGAGGTGCAGGGGCCGGCGCAGGGCAAGCCCGAGGACAAGTCGCCCGTCCTGCGCGCGATGCCGATGACCGACCGCTACCTGAGCGGCGGCATGGGCGGCCGCCACCGCAGCCGGCAGTTCTTCGCGCTGGCCGGCGCCGCGTTGCTGACGCTGGGCCTGGCGGTGGCCAACTACATCAACCTCACGAGCGTGCGCACGCTCGGCCGCGCGCGCGAGATCGCCGTGCGCAAGACGCTGGGCGCGAGTCCGTGGCGGCTCACGCTGCAGTTCGTCGCCGAGTCCACGATCGCCGCGTTCGCTGCCGCGGCCGTCGGCCTGCTGCTCGCGTGGTGGCTCGCGCCGGCGCTCGGCGACCTGCTGTACCTCAAGCTCGCGGCCGGCCTGTTCGCGCCCGAACGTCTTGCGCTGCTGGCCACGGCGGCGCTGCTGCTGGGCGTGCTCACCGGGCTGTACCCGGCGCGCATCGCGCATGGCGTGGACTGCGGCACGGCGCTGGCCGGCCGCTCGCACGACGAGGGTCGCGTCGGCCGCGGCCTGCGGCGCGCGATGACCGCGCTGCAGTTCGTGGTGACGCTGGTCGTCAGCGCCGGGGCGGGCACGATGATCTGGCAGAACCAGTACGTCGCGTCGCTGCCGCACGGCATCCGCACCACGGGCCTGCTCGCGGTGGACGTGCCGGACGGCTATTCGGGCAAGTCCGACGGCGTCAACGCCGCCTTCGCGGAGGCGCTGCTGCGCGAGCCGGGCGTGCAGAAGGAGGCCTGGGTCACCGACGTGCCGGGGCGCGGCCAGTCGTGGGTGGGCGTCGAGCTGGCGCGCGGCAACGAGCCGCCCGTGCACGCGAGCCTGCTGGCGGTCGGCATCGACTTCTTCTCGATGTTCGACGTGCCGCTGATCGCGGGGCGGCTGCGGATGCCGCCCCTCCCGCCGGCCGACGCGGCCAGCGGAGCGGCGGCCGGCCCCAAGCCCGAGCGCCTCATCGTCGTCGACGCGGCCACCAGCCGCGCGCTGGGCTTCGCCACGCCGCGCGACGCCGTCGACCAGCTGATGCTCGAAGGCGATCCGAAGTCGCCCCAGGGTCGCGATCCGATGCGCATCATCGGGGTGTCGGCCGACGTGCGCATGGAGCACGCGCACGAGGCCACGCGGCTGCACGCGATCGGGCTCACGCGCAAGCCGAAGGAGACGCTCACGCTGCAGGGCCCCGACATGCGCCAGCTGCAACAGGCCTTGGAGCACGTGTGGCCGCGCTTCTTCCCCGAGGACACGCTGGAGACCTCGACGATCGAGGAGGCGCTGGGCATTCCCTATCTGCAGGAGCGCCGCCTCGCGCAGATGACGCTGGCGAGTACGCTGATCGCCTTGCTGCTGTCGGCCTTCGGCGTCTACGCGCTCGCGGCCTACACGGTGCGCCGCAGCGCGCGCGAGATCGTGGTGCGCAAGCTGTATGGCGCGAGCCGCACGCGCATCGCGCGCCTGCTGGCCGGCGAGTTCGTGCCGCTGCTCGCGGTGGCTGCGGTGGTGGGCCTGCCGCTGGCGGCGTGGCTGACGTCGTCCTGGCTGGCGTCGTTCACCGAACGTTCCAGCCTCGTGATGCTCGCCTTGCCGATCGCGCTCGTCGCGCTGGTGGCGATGACGGCGCTGGCGGCGCTGCGGCATGGGTTCATCGCGATGAACATGCGGCCGACGCAGGCGTTGAGGGACTGAGAGGGAGCCTCGCGAAGCTCGGGGGGACGGGCCCCTCCGGGCGCGTCACGCCGTCGTCGGTCAGCCCGCGACGAGCAACCCACGCTTCTCGATGAACTCGATGACGTCCGCCAACCCCGTCTTCGTCTTCAGGTTGGTCATCACGTGCGGCCGCGTCGGCCGCATGCGGCGGGTGTCGGCCTCCATCACGTCGAGGTTCGCGCCCACGTGCGGCGCGAGGTCGGTCTTGTTGATCACGAAGAGATCGCTCTTGGTGATGCCGGGGCCGCCCTTGCGCGGGATCTTCTCGCCGGCGGCCACGTCGATCACGTAGATCGTGAGGTCGCTCAGCTCGGGGCTGAAGGTGGCCGCGAGGTTGTCGCCGCCCGACTCGATGAAGACGATGTCGGCCTCGGGGAACTTCTCCAGCATGCGGTCGATGGCCTCGAGGTTGACCGAGGCGTCCTCGCGGATCGCGGTGTGCGGGCAGCCGCCGGTCTCCACGCCCATGATGCGCTCGGGCGCCAGCGCGCCGGCCACGGTCAGCAGGCGCTGGTCTTCCTTGGTGTAGATGTCGTTGGTGACGACGACCAGGTCCCACTTGTCGCGCATCGCCTTGCACAGCATCTCGACCAGCGTCGTCTTGCCCGAGCCGACCGGGCCGCCGACGCCAACGCGCAGCGGCGGCAGGCGCTTGCTGCGGTTGGCGATGTGGTGCAGCGGCGTGCCGCGCGGCGCGGGGGCTTGGGTGAAGTCGGTCATGGCGGTCTCGAAGTCGGGTCAGGAGCGGAACAGGCGCGAATACTGGATCTCGTGGCGGGCGCTGGCGATGCCCAGCATCGGGGAGAACGACTGCATGTCGTCGTCGGACGTGGCGAGCGCCTGCTCGATCAGCGCCGGCATCTTCTCGACGAGCGCCTGCAGGATGCGCTGGCCCGCGAGCTGGCCCAGGGGCACCGCCTTCAGCGCCGCCTGCACCATGTTCTCGGCCCAGCCGAACAGCGATGCATGCAAGGCCTGTGCCGCGCTGGCGTCTGCGCGCGCCGTGGCCAGCGCGAAGGCCACGGGCCAGGTGGGCGAGGGCGCCAGCGAGGCGAGGTGCGCGAGCCGGGCATCGTCGCCGCCCGCCTGGTTGCGCAGCCACTCCACCAGCGAGCGGCCCATCTGCTCGCTCTGCAGGCGCAGCTCGCGCGTCTCGCGCGTGCGGCCGATGAAATCGTTCAGCGCCGTCACGCGCGCCAGGTCGTGGCGCTGCCAGGCGGCGTGGGCCTGGGCGAGCACCGGCAGGTCGGCGCGCGCGGGTGCCAGCGCCATCTGGTTGGCGAGCCAGCCAGCGGCGCTGGCCTCGCTGGCGACCCGGCCGTCATCGACCGCCGCCTCCAGCGCCTCGGAGTAGCTGAAGCCGCCGACGGGCAGCGCCGGCGAGGCGAGCCACATCAGCTGCAGCAGCACGGCGTCGCCGGGCATCAGTGGTCGTGCTTCTTGTGGCCGTGATCGTGTCCATGGTGGTGGCCATGGTCGTGATCGTGGTTGCAATCCGGCCCGTGCACGTGCGGCGCGGCCTGGCCGACGACCGGGATGGCGACCGCCTTGCCCGCGGCCTTGGGCGTGTCGTGCGAATGGCCGTGATCGTGCCCGTGATCGTGCTGGTGGTCATGCCCGTGGTCGTGCCCGTGCCCCGCATGCGCGCCCCCGCCCGCGCCGTACGCGCCGCCCTCGGGCTCGAACGCACTCGACGCCTCGGTGACGATCAGGTGCTGCGCGCGCAGCATGTCGGCCAGCACGTGGTCGGGCTCCAGCAGCAGGCGGTCGGGCTGCAGTTCCAGCGGCACGTGGCGGTTGCCCAGGTGGTAGGCGGCGCGCAGCAGGTCGAACGGCGTGCCGTGCTCGGCGCAGTGCGTGACCACGAGCACAGGCTGCGGTGCGGCCTTCACGCGGATCAGCGAGCCGTCTTCGGCCACCAGCACGTCGCCGCCGCGCAGCACGCTGCCGCGCGGCAGGAACACGTTGAGCGCGCGGCCCAGCGAATCGGTGGTCTCGATGCGGCTTTTCTGGCGCACGTCCCAGTCCAGCTCCACCTCGCTGCCGCGGCGCAGCAGCACGGGGCTGAGGCCCTGGCCGCCGACGATGCGCTTGCCGACCTGGAGGGCGCCTTGCTTGTCAGTCATCTTGAATCCTTGCGCGAAAACGGGAGCGGGCCGCGCGACGGCGGCCCGCTCTCGAGAGGCCGCGGCGAGCAGCCGCAGCCGATACCTTACATCACCACACCTTGCAGCGTCTGACCGGGGCCATGGGCTGGCCCGGCTTGCACGCGAACGCCGTCTCGAACTCCTTGAAGTTCGCCACCAGGCCATTCACCCGGTACTTGTTGGGCGAATGGGGGTCGGTGGTCGCGTTCACGCGCAGGTTCTCCGGGCGCTCGTTGGAGCAGGCCCATTGCGCCATGCCGATGAAGAAGCGCTGGTCCGGCGCCAGCCCGTCGATGGACTGCGGCGCCGGGTGCGCCGCCGCCTCGGCCTTCCACGCGGCGATGGCCAGCACCAGGCCGCCGAAGTCGGCCAGGTCCTCGCCCAGCGTCAGCTTCGAGTTGATGTGCACGTCGTCGACGACGACGTACTTGCCGTACTGGTCGGTGAGGCAGGTGGTGCGCTTCTCGAACTCGTCGGCGTCCTTCTTCGTCCACCAGTTGTTCAGGTTGCCCTTGGCGTCGAACTGGCGGCCTTCGTCGTCGAAGGCGTGCGTGAGCTCGTGGCCGATCGTGCCGCCGGTGTTGCCGTAGTTGGGCGCGTCGTCGAGCCTCGCGTCGAACAGCGGCGGCTGCAGCACGCCGGCCGGGAAGTTCATGTCCACCATCTGCCCGTCGTAGTACGCGTTGACCGTCTGCGGCGTCATCTGCCACTCGCCGCGGTCCAGCGGCTTGCCGATCTTGGCCAGCTGGCGGCGAAACTCGAATGCGTCTCCGCGCTGCACGTTGCCCAGAAGGTCGTCGCGACGGATCTCGAGGGCCGAGTAGTCGCGCCACTTGTCCGGGTAGCCGATCTTGTTGACGATGGCGTGCAGCTTCTCGAGCGCCTTGGCCTTGGTCTGCGGCCCCATCCAGTCGAGGTTGCTGATCTCGCTCTCCATCGCCGCCTGGATCTGCCGGGTCATTTGCAGCGTCTTGGCCTTCAGCTCGGGGCTGAAGTTCTCCTTGACGAACTCCTCGCCCAGCGCCTCGCCGATCTGGTTGTCCACCAGCACCACGCAGCGCTGCCAGCGCGGCGCCAGCTGGGTGACGCCGCGCAGCGTGCGGCGGTAGTAGTCGAAGCTCTCCTCGACGAACGGCTTGGACAGGAACGGCGCCGACACGTGCGCCACGTGCCAGCGCAGGTAGGTCTTGATCTCGTCGAGCTTGCGCAGGCGCAGCTGGAAATCGAGCGTCTGGAAGAATCTCGGCTGGCTGACGTTGTAGCGGTCGTTGCTCGTCACGCCCAGGCCGGCCAGGTAGGGCTTCCAGTCGAACGCCGGCGTGAGCGCCTGCAGCCTGCGCTCGTTGGCCGGATGGAACTGCTTCTTCGGATCGCGCAGTTCGACCGGTGTCATCGAGCCCTTGGCGAGCGCCGTCTCCATGGACATGACGGTGTCGGCGTGCGCCTTCGCGTCATCGGCGTTGTCGCCCATCAGCTGGAACATGCGCGCGACGTGCGCGACGTACTTCTCGCGCAGTTCCTTCGACTTGGCGTCGGTCTTGAGGTAGTAGTCGCGGTCGGGCAGCCCCAGGCCGCCCTGGCTGGCGAATGCGATCACGCGCGAGGAATCGGCGAAGTCCTGCGACGAGCCGAACGAGAAGAAGAGGCCATCGTCGCCGGAGTCCATCTGCAGCGCGGCCAGCACGGCCGGCAGGTCCTTCTTCGACTTCATGCCGGCGATGAGGTCCAGCTCCGGCTTCATCGGACCGGCGCCCAGCGACTGCACGCGGTCTTCGTCGGTGCAGGCAGCGAAGGCGTCGCCGATCTTCTGCTGCGACACGGTGCGCCCTTCGGCCTGCGTGGCCAGCCGGTCGAGGATGCCCCACAGCACGCGGCGGTTGTCCTGCGCCATCTTGCCGTAGACGTCCCAACTGGGCTGGTCGGCCGGGATCGGGTTGTTCTTCTTCCAGCCGCCGCAGCTGTACTGGTAGAAGTCGACGCACGGGTCGGCGTTCTT
>Ga0210384_10000788_pt1 | contig 46853 bp, 44 predicted proteins | sample IncBWH2MmetaG_FD_160574 | JGI IMG/M metagenome (GOLD analysis project Ga0210384, IMG submission 160574) | Forest soil microbial communities from Barre Woods Harvard Forest LTER site, Petersham, Massachusetts, United States - Inc-BW-H-2-M | ecosystem: Environmental > Terrestrial > Soil >... | reverse complement strand
GAGCTGTTGCGGCCAAGACTAACGCATCCAAGCCTCGCTTCAGCCAACGGAAATTCAGCCATGCCAGCATTGTGCCGATCGCCAAGCCCTCCGCCCACGCAGGGTGGCGCAGGATTGCCACGATGACCGCCGTTGCTCCGCCAAGAATCAGAGTCAGCCACGCGATCCGCTGTTCTGCGCGTGCGAAAACCGCCGCTGCGGCCGGTTCAATCTCGCTCGGCACGGATTGGCCCGCCCTTTCCATCGCCATCAGCCGGGCAGCCGCCGCAGGATCTCGCGCAATCCCGCGAAAAATCCCAGCCCGCCAAAAACAAACATGAAGATGAACTTAGTGTGCAGCCAGTGGTCGATAAAATATCCCAGGCCGCCCCCAATAACGACCGCGGCGACGAATATGAATGGCAATTCCATCGCCAGGCCAAACTGCGTCCCGAAGCCCTTCCCTTTTTGCGCGGAGGTGGGTGCCGAGTCCGTCTTATTGGGATTATCGTCCAAAATCATTGTCCAAAGGCGTAGCGCGCTATGCGCAGGAATGGTTCAGGATACAACCCCGCCGCGAGCGACACAAACACGGCCGCCGTCAGCGCGATAGTCTGGCCGCTGCTTATGGTCAGGCGCGGCGCTTCGAGGGTTGGTGCATCGGCGCGCTGCTTCTTCAAGGCATGCGACACGACGCGGCCATAGTAATACACGCTCAGGAGCGCGTTGAGGACCGCAAACGCCGCAAGCTCCGGATGTGGCGCCGCGAGCAGCGCTTTGACAATGAAATATTTCGCCAAAAAACCGGCCGTCGGCGGAATGCCCGCAAGCGACATCATGAAAACAAGCAACAGCAGCGCCGCCGCAGGGTTTCGCCAGAACAAGCCGTCCAGGTCGCGCAATTCTGTCGCGTTACACCCGCGCTGCCGCAGCACAATCAAAATTCCGAACGCGCCCGCCGTCATAAAAAGATTGACGCCCAGGTAGTACATCATGCCGCTGAAACCAGCCTCGTTCCCAGCTACCAACCCGAGCAAAATAAACCCCGTCTGCGCGATGGACCCGTACGCCAGGAGCCGCTTCACGTTGGTCTGCCGCATCGCTGCAATATTTCCCCACAAGAGCGACACAATCGCGGCCCCGCCCCAGACGTGAATCCACTTCTCGTGAGCGAATAAAAACAAGAAAGAAAAAAATCGCAGCAGCAACGCAAAGCCTGCCGTCTTCGTAGCCATGCTCAAGTACCCGGCAATCGGCGTTGGAGCCGATTCGCAAACAGCGGGCGCGAACCAATGAAGCGGAGCCGCATCGATCAGAAGAAAAGCTCCAACGGCAAGCAAACCAAGCGCCAGCGCGGAAGGCCATGCCGTTAGCCCGCCAAACGGCACGCCACTGTTCAAGCGTACTTCGAGGATCGCTCCCGTTCGGCCGAGATTCGTCGTTTGATAGAGCCTGTAAAGCAGTAGAAAACCGCCAGCTAACACAAACGTGCTGCACGTCCACTGAAACGCATAACTTCGCGCAGCGTTTTTCATCGGCTGCTGGCCCTGCGCGAATCCGGTCAAGAGAAAACAGCTCAGCCCCAAAGTCTCCAAACCCAACAGCACCACGAGCACATCGACGCCAGAAACCATTAGCATCATGCCCACGCAAGCAAACAAAATCAGCGCGTAATACGCTCCGCGCCCTTCTTCTTCCATCTCCAGATAGCGCACCGAAAGTAAAATAATCAGCACGCTAACGGCCAGAAAAAGCGCAGCGAAAAATAGAAAGAATGGATCGACCAGCACGCTTTGGTGAAGACCAAGAAGTCCCGGCGATTCGGGATTCACGTCACGCAGCGCTTGAATCTTTCCGTGCTGCACATACAAAGTAAATCCGCTGAACACTGTCCCTGCCAGCGCAAGCAATGCGTTCCAATGTTTTTCGTTGGCGGAAAGCCAGCGATCGATCAGCAAAATCCCACACCCAAACAACACCAATTCCATTTCGGGGAGAATGAGCGCACCGTCTCCGCCGAGAAAACCACGCACTGCGTTAATGAGGGTGTGAATCATGGAGAAGGGGAATTCCGCCGCAAACGCCAAAACGGAATCCCGTGCGGTTTTGCCGCTATTTTTCGAACAGCAATTCTCCTGCGCGATGCGTTGCCTTGACCACGGCCTTGATTAGTGTGACGCGCAGCTTGCCTTCTTCCAGCTCCAGAATTCCGTCAATCGTGCAGCCCGCCGGCGTTGTCACCGCGTCCTTTAGGAGTGCCGGATGATCGCCCGTCTCCAGTACAACGCTCGCGGCGCCTTTCATCATTTGCGCCGCAAGCAGCGTCGAAATGTCGCGCGGCAATCCCACTTTCACACCCGCTTCGGCAAACGATTCCAAAATAATGTACGCAAACGCCGGCCCGCTCGCCGAAAGCCCCGTCACCGCATCCATGTGTTTTTCATCGACAACAACGGTCCGCCCCACAGCGTCAAACATCGCCTGCGCCGTCTCCAAATCCTCCGCGCCTGCGTGTGTCCCCTTGCAGATCCCCGTCATCCCACTGCCAACTCTGGAACAAGTGTTCGGCATCGCCCGCACCACCGGCACATTTGCGCCTAAGTGCTGCTCGATGTAGCTCGTCGGTACAGAAGCCGCCACTGAAATCACCAGCGTCTTTTCGCTCAACTCCGGCGCAATCTCTTTCAACACTTCGCCAATCACTTGCGGCTTCACACCCAGCAGAACTATGTCCGCGCCGCGTACCGCCTTTCGGTTTTCCGTGGCTACGTTGACTCCAAGCTCTTTGGACAGCGCCGCAGCCTTCTCGGCATGTTTCACGGTAGCCGTAACGCGCTTCGCAGAAAACAACCCTTGCTTCAGGTACGCCCGCAGCAAAATCCCGCCGAGCTTTCCCATCCCCAATACAGCCAGCTTCTTGTCCGTAAGTTTCTGCGCCATAGTGCAAACATTGTTGACGACGCACGCACGCGCGTCAACCACCGTTTCGCGGCGTCTTCGGGTACAATGCGGCCCGCGTATCTTTACGTGTTCCGCCGGAGGCTTCATCAACTTGCGCCGTTTCTTTTTTTGGCTCCCCGTCGCAGTTCTGCTCGCGGCCGCCGTGCCTTTCTTTGCTGGCACTATTCAGCAGGCAACAAAACCCTCGCCCGCTCTCAATGTCACAAAAGACATGGCCGTTCCCATGCGCGATGGTGTCGTCCTGCGCGCGGACGTCGTGCTCCCCAGCGCCACCGGCCGATTCCCCACTCTCGTCTATCGAACTCCGTACGGCAAACAGTTCGCCCTCAAGGAGGGCTCAACGTTTGAAAAAGCGGTTGCCCGCGGTTACGCGGTTGTAATTCAAGACGTGCGCGGCCGCTACGCCTCCGACGGAGATTTCTCCCCTTATCAAAACGAGGGCCGCGACGGCTACGACACCATCGAATGGGCCGCGCGCCAATCCTGGTCGGACGGAAACGTTGGCACGTTCGGCCTCTCCTATCCCGGCGCCGTCCAGTGGCTCGCCGCGGTCGAGAGTCCACCGCATCTCAAAGCCATGGTCCCCGCCATGACTTTCTCCACACCGCGCAATTTCTTCTATTCCGGCGGCGTCTTCGACGGCTCGTGGCTCGACTGGGTTTGGTTCAATATCGCCCCCGACGCCCGACGCCGTAAAAATCTTCCCGGCCCGCAAACGCGCAAAGAGGCTGCCGCGTCCTGGAAGCAAGATCATGAACGCATCCAAAATTACCTGCCGTTGCGCGACCTGCCGGACCTGAAACAAGTCGCACCCTTCTACTACGAATGGCTTTCGCATCCGCCAGCCGATCTGTGGTGGGATTGGGCAGAGCTTCGCAATAAATACGATCGCGTTCACGCCGCAGTCCTGAATTTTTCCGGATGGTACGACGAAGCTTACGGCCCCGATGGCGCGACAACTAATTTCAACGGCCTGCTCGCCGCGCGCCGCAACGAAAAGGATCCACGCACGCATACGATGATCGGGCCCTGGACCCACGGCGGCCAGGACGAATCCAAGTCCGGCGAACGCGATTTCGGCCCCGCGGCTCCCATCGACTACAACGAACTCATCCTCCGCTGGATGGACCACTATCTTCGCAACATCGATAACGGCGTCGACCGCGAAAAACCCGTTCGCCTTTTCGTTATGGGAGACAACGCCTGGCGGGATGAAGATTCCTGGCCACTCGCTCGGGCCAAAGAGACTTCCTACTATTTGAACGCACCGGAGTCTGCCTCCCGAACAGGCACGCTTTATGCATCAGTGATTTCCCCGTCCGCTCGGACCTCCGAGTTCGTCTCCGACCCCGCGCATCCGCTAACCGATCCCTACACCGAATACGGCGCGCATGACTATCGCGCGTTCGCAAGTCGCGACGATGTTCTCGTCTTCGACACGATGCCTCTCCAGGCCGACACCGAGGTCACCGGCCCCATCCGCGTGGAAATTTACGCCTCCGCCGACGTCCCCGACTTCGATCTTTGGGTGCGCCTACTCGACGTCTCGCCGGACGGAACCGCCTTCAACCTCATGAGCCCCGGCCTCGACGTCCTCCGCGCCGGCTACCGCAACGCGTCTCTCAAGCCCGAGCTTCTCGCTCCGGGCAAAGTCTATCTCCTCAATCTGGATCGCATGCTTACCAGCAACGTCTTTCGCGCAGGTCACCGCATCCGAGTGCAAATTTCGGCAGCCTTCTCACCGCATTTTTCGCGAAATCTCCAGACGGGCGAATCCGAAATCACTTCCTCGCAAACGCAGCTCGGCCACATCCGCATCTACCACGATGCGGAACACTCTTCTCGAATTGTTTTGCCAATTATTTCGAGGGCAAAGCAATAGAAGGACTAATCGTGCCGCGCTCCGTGCAGCACGTGCACCGCATGCGGCAAGAGATGCACCACTGCGTCCAGCGACTCCGCCGCGCCCTTAGGACTTCCAGGCAGATTCACAATTAGGGCTTTTGCCCGAACCGCCGCCATTCCCCGCGAAAGCACCGCCGTTGGCGTCAGTTCCGATCCCTTGCGCCGCATCTCTTCCGCAATTCCAGGCACAATCAGATCCGCGATCGCCTCCGTTGATTCTGGCGTATTGTCTCGCGGCCCAATCCCCGTTCCGCCAGTCGTCAGAATCAAATCCACGCGCCCGGAGTCCGCCAATTCGCGCAACTGCTCGCGAATATTCGCCGGATCATCCGATACGCGCAGCACCGAGGTAACTTCCCAATTCAGCCCACGGCAGACCGCGACAACGGCAGGCCCGGAAAGGTCTTCGCGTTCCCCCCTCGCCACTGTGTCGCTGATTGTGAGCACTGCGACGCGCATCAGGCGGGTTACTTCGTTTCCACAGGGTCGCGATTCGCTTCGTCCATCAATCGCATCGCTTCCATCAAAAGCCCAGTCGTATTCCGCGTCGTGGTCGTGCGCGTCGAAGCATTCGCCGCGTTGAAATCAATCTCGAATTCGCCAGCCGTCCAGAGCACCACGCGATAAACCGCGTCATCGCCCTCGACTTTGCCGCTCTTCGCGTCCCGACACTGTCCGTTTGCAAAATAGAGCTCGCCCTGTTCGCCGTTATGCTGCACCACCAGGCGGCAAGACTTCTGCCCCATTTCTAGCGACTGCATGAGGTCGATCATGCTCATCTCTTCGAGCCGCCCCTGAATCACGCCCGGCCGGGATGCGCGCTTTTGCAGTTTCTCCAAATGCAAGCGGTCCACGACCTTTTTCGCAATCCGCACCAGATCCTTTACAAGAAACGGCTTGGTGACAAAATCCTCCACGCCATCCACGAGTGGCCGAAGCCGCTCCTCAATATCCGCCCGGCTGGCCATGAACAGAAACGGAATGTTGCGCGTCGCTTCTCGCCCATGCAGCTTTTCAAAAAGCTGGCGGCCGTCCAGACCTGGCATTTTGTAATCGCAGAGAATCACGTCCGGCGGCGTATCAATGACTTTCAGGAGCGCATCCGCGCCGTCGGAAGCTGTTTCGACCTCGCAGTACGGCTCCATGCCTTTAACAACCAAATCCCTAACTAGCGGATTGTCGTCCGCCACCAGCAATTTAACGGATTTTCCCCCCGCGGCGCTCATCGACTCCGGCCCCGGGTGGTTTTCTTATGATTATTCTTATGATTGCGCGCAATCGCAGCCTTCGCGCCGCGAAAAAAGTCTCCGCTCTTCCCGCCGGTCTTCTTGACGAGAACAATCCCGCTGATTTCCATTCCTTTATCGAGAGCTTTGCACATGTCGTAGACCGTGAGGGCCGCGGCAGTAACGGCGACCAGCGCTTCCATCTCGACCCCTGTTTGGGCCGTCGCCGTAACTTCGGAGCGAACTTCAACGCCATTTTGGCACAGCCGCGCAATCACATCAATGTGCGTCAGCGGCAGCGGGTGACAAAGAGGTATCCACTCCGCCGTCCTCTTCGCCGCCGCAATCCCCGCGATCCGCGCTATTTCCAGCGGATTCCCCTTGGGGTTCTTCAATCGTTTCACCGCCCGCACCACCGCTGGGCTCATCTTCACAAACCCCTGCGCTACCGCCGTCCGTGTCGTCACCAGCTTCTCCGACACGTCCACCATCCTTACCTCACCCCGGCTCCCGTAATGAGACAACTTCGCCATTCCCCTCTTCTCTGTGTTCTCTGTGTTCTCTGCGCTCTCTGTGTAAATTCTTTTCTTCGCTCTTTTTAGCTCTATTTCAAATCAAGTCCCGTCGCACCATCACTTCCACACGTTCGCCAACGCCTATCTTTTCCAGCGTCGCCGGGACGATAACAAAACAATTTGCTTTCGAGAGGGCCGAAACGTCGCCGGAACCTTGCCACTTCAAAACTTTCACTTCCCGACCCGCGCCTTGTCCCTCCATATGCGCCGGCAAAAAGTGCGTTACGCCCAGCTTTTCATACAAAGCCTCGCCGAGCCGCGCGACCACCACGGGCATTTCACGCGCCTCCGCTCCACTCAACAAATCCACAGCGGGCGCCACAAACAACTCAAACGTCACCATCGTCGACACGGGATTCCCTGGCAACCCAAATACAAATTTCTCGCCGCACTTTCCAAACACAGCTGGTTTCCCAGGCCGGATCGCCACCGCATCAAAATAAAATTCCGTCCCCATCTCCTTCAGAACTTTTTCCACCAAATCGTACTTCCCCATCGACACTCCACCCGACAAGATCAGCAAATCCTCCTGTGACCCCCGCCGAATCTTCGACGACAAATCGTCCTCGCGGTCCATCGCGTTCCCTAGCAAAATCGGCTTGCCTCCGGCGAGCCGCACCTGCGCTGCCAACGAAACGCTGTTGCTGTTTCGAATCTGAAATCGCCCAGGAATGCTATCCACCGGCACGATCTCATCCCCGGTCGAAAGAATCGCCACGCGCGGCTTCGAGGCGCACTTCAGCTCCGCCGCACCCACCTGCGCCGCCAGCGCAAGCTCCGCGTAACCGAGCCGCATCCCTGGCGTCAAAAGCGTCTGCCCCGCCCGCGCCTCGCTCCCACGCGGCACAAAATTCTGCCCCGTCACGGCATCGCGTTCGAACCGCACCTGATCTCCATCGCGCTTCGTGTGCTCAATCATCACCACGGCGTCCGCGCCGGACGGCACTGCCGCACCTGTCATAATCTGCACACAAGTCTCCGCCCACAATTCCTTCGTGACGCGGTCCCCCGCCTTAATTTCTGCCGTGCACTTCAGCGTCGCTCCCGCCTTCGCATCCGCGGCAAAGACCGCGTACCCGTCGCGCGTAGCTCGATTAAACGGCGGGTACTCCCGGTCCGTCCTCACCTCTTGCGCCAATACGAATCCCAGCGCATCTCCCACGCGCACCTGCTCCGTTGCGCGCGGACCTTTCTTCTCTGTCAATTTTTCGATGACCTTCTGGCGTGCTTGCTCGTAGGTGAGCATTGGTGGCTATTTCTCGAGGCCTTCTCTTCGTCTTCGCTGGGCCCTCTGTGTCTCTGCGCTTCGGCGCGCTAAATCTTTTTCTTTCTTTTTCTTTCCTCTACAACCACCGCGCCAACAAAGTCCCCGCAGGCACAATCGTCGCATCCCGCTCCGGCCCCGTAGAGATCATCCCGATCTCCACCTGCAAAAAATCCCCGATAAACCGTAAATAATCCAAGGCCGCCTTCGGCAATTTCGCCCCATCCTTCACGCCATACGTGGTCTCGCACCAACCCGGCAGCGTCTTGTATTCCGGCACAACCTGCTCGTACTCCTCCGCCAAAGCCGGCATCTCTTTCAGCTTTTTCCCCTTATACGTATAGCCAACACAAACCTGAATCTCGCGCTGCGTATCAAACACATCCAACTTCGTCACCACCAGCGAATCAATGCCATTGATCATCTTCGCGTAACGCAACACCATCAGGTCCAGCCACCCGCAACGCCGCGCCCGGCCCGTCACGGCTCCAAACTCTTTCCCCCGCTCGCGCACTTCCTGAGCCTCCAACTCCGGCATCTCCGTTGGAAATGGCCCGCCTCCCACGCGCGTCGTATAAGCTTTCGAAATTCCGAGCACGCTTTTTATTTTTGTCGGTGGCACGCCCACACCAGTTGTCGCCCCGCCAGAAATCGCGCTGGAAGAGGTCACATACGGATACGTCCCATGGTCAATATCCAACATCGTCCCCTGCGCGCCCTCAAAAAGCACGGACTTCCCTTCATCAAGCGCGCGGTTCACCAATTCCGCCGTATCGCAAATATATCCGCGAATTTTCTCGCCCAATTTCAACGTCGCTTCCACTTCATGCGAAAAATCAATGTCCGCCCCATAAGCGCCCTTCGCCAGCCGGTTTTTCTCCGCTACGACTCGCGCCGCCTTCTTGCGAAACAACTCCGGCTCCAGCAAATCGCACATCCGCAAACCGCGCCGCGCCATCTTATCTTCATAAGCCGGCCCGATTCCCCGCGAAGTCGTTCCAATCTTGTCCGCCCCCCGCGCCCCCTCCGCCGCCTTATCCAATTCGCGGTGATACGGAAAAATCAAATGCGCGCGATTGCTAATGTGCAGCCGTCCTTTTACGTCAATCCCAGCTTTCGCCAAAGTCTCAATCTCCGCTACAAGCGCCGCCGGATCCACTACCACTCCCGTACCAATCACTGCCTGCTGCTTCGGCCGTAAAATCCCGCAGGGAATTAACTGCAAGACATAACGGTCCTTCCCAATGATGACGGTATGCCCCGCATTGTGTCCGCCCGCCACGCGCGCAATAAAATCAAACGACCCCGCAAGGTAGTCCACCACCTTGCCCTTCCCCTCATCCCCCCACTGCGCGCCCACCACGACCACCGATTTCATGCGGCTCTTCTCCTAAGTGGGACAGGCATTCCTGCCCGTTCTCCTTCGCCTCTTCTCAACAACACCAACCACACCTCATCGCCGCAATGATCATTTCATCTAAACTGCGTTGGAATTCCCCGAAAACGGCAGGTTGCTATCGTAAGCTCGCCTAGCCTTCAACGCAAGCACGCGGCGGACGCCTCCGATTATGGCTGCGGCTGGACGGGCTTCTTGAAAAGATTCATTGCTTCTGCGGGTTGCTATCGTTAACCGAGACTTTTACTTTCAGGGATTCAACTCTGCCCTTATCGGTCTCTAAGACTAATTGGAGGTCATAGTAATCAGATTTCACGATGCTGAAAAACGCCGTGGAGGGCCAACCTGACCAAATTGTTTTGGCCCATAGCAGATGGCGCGGATCAAGGCGGAAATCTATTTTTTCTCCCTTATTTTTGAATCGGAGGCGAATGGGGCGAGCCTGGATTGCTACTCCTGTTCCACCAGCTATTGGCTGTTTGTTCGTGCTAATTGGGCTATCGTGGAGCAGGTCAACTGGTGCCCAATAATTGTCGCCCATCGCACTCGATGTTCTTGACGAGAGGTATAGAGCAGGGTCAACGTCTAGTTCAAGCGGTCCATTGCTGAGATTCTCCACTGTTCCATATAAAAGTGTTTCGCTGGTGCGGTCCCATTGGTGCTCCGTGCGAATTACACAGCGAATTTCATGGTTGAACTTGCGCTGCTCCTCTATCGCAACCTGCGAAAATACTCGAGGGGAGTGAACGAACAATAGGGCCACGTATGTCCCCAGAAACAAACTTAGTCTGCACAGTGAAAGCATCGTCTCGCTCTTAAGAACTCGATTTGCCTCGACTTATCTACTATAGCGGATGAACCGCACTCAGTGCCCGGTTAGTCGTGCCAGCTCAACCGGTCGAGGCAACACCACCTAATCAGTTGATCCGACAACACCTCCTCCAAAGAGACCGGAGACTGACCCACTACCCGGCCCGCACTTTCATTGCATCGCGCGCAAAGCCCGTTTATCCTGTGCGCTCACAAAGGAGCTTCGTCTCCATGCGAACACTTTCTGTTGTCTTTTTGCTGTCGTCTCTCGGCGCGGCGCCGGCGGCCCTCGGCCAGGACCCGGCATCTGTCGATCCCGCCGATGTGAAAGTGGCGTTCGAAAACGAACAGATTCGTGTCTTGCATGCGCGGTATGCACCGCACCAGAAGATCGCCATGCACTCGCATCCATCCCGGGTGGTCGTGTACATCACGGACATGCACGCGCTTGTTACCTCCGCAAGCGGTGCAACCGAGGAATTGCGCTATAAAGCTGGTGATTCGCGATGGTCTGAGCCCGTAACTCATTCCGTGGAAAATCTCGAGGACACGCCGTTTTGAGATCGTTGAAATCGAGCTGAAAAACACCGCCGCAGCGGCGGTGCCCGTTCCCCGACCTGGCGGTTCCGCCACCGCTTTGACCGAGCCCGTTCCCGTCGATAAGGAGCCGCACCATCACTTTGTTTTCCAGAACCAGTACGTCCGCGTCCTCGACGTCCTATTCCCTGTCGGCGAAACCTCTCTGTTCCATACGCACAGCAACGACAATGTCGGCATTCCCATCAGCGGAGACAAAACTCAATCCCAGCCCGCCGGCGGCGAGTGGAGCGAAGTGCAGGACGTCAAGCCCGGTAATCCCGGTTTTCGCAAGGCTCGCGGACAGGCCTACACGCATCGCGTGCGCAGCGCCGGAAAACTTCCGTTCCACGTCATCGACGTCGAAGTCTTTCCCTGACGCTCGCGCGGTTTTTCTGCAACATGCGGCAAATAGCGGGCGGTGGATCAGTTTCCGACAATGCGACGCAATATGAAAAGGGGCTGACGACCTGACCACCGAACATATCGGGGCCGAGGATTACTTCTGGATTGCCGACAAAATGGCCAGAATCGCCGTATCCGCGCCTTACTCATGAAGGTCAACGACGACGCCAGGAGAAGCAAGGAACACATTCGCAGGAACAGGTTCAACTAAGATGCCGGCGAGGGCGATTGTGCCGGTTGCGATTGCGCCTTTTTCCTCAAGACCGCCGCGGAAATCAGCGTGATGGCGAGCCCAACCGGAAAGGGCTCGATGAAAGTCATCAGTGAGTTGAAGAGCGGGTTTTCGTACTGCTCCTTGAATTTCTTCAGTTGCTGAACTTGCACCTGAACGGCTGCAGGACTCGCACCCGAGGCCTTGAGCTTCTCGATCGTTTGGGCGCCATATTTGTCCATGAAATCGGCGGGGAGGAAGTTGAAGTAGAGAATTTCCCAGGTCCCGACATAAAAAAGGCACGAGATCAGGGTAATGGAGATCCCCACGGCAAAAGCTTTCGTGAAGGTGATCTGGCCGTTGCCGACGTTGTCGCGGTACGAGCGGATGCCGAAGAATACCAGCAAAAACGAGACCACGATGGCCGTGTAGCCGATGACCAAGCCCTCGCTAGAGCCTATCTTGTGCAAGAACGGCACAGTGGCCACCATCATCACCGAGGAAAGAACGCCGGAAATCAGCCCGAAAGTCAGCACCGTCTTTTTCATAGATTTAAGTCTCCTTTTGCCTCGATTCCGTGAAACCTGGTTTAACGCGCCTGAAATATAGCGGGGACCGCCGGAGCTGCGGTCAGTCTCCCTTTGGTTCCCATAGCTCAATGCGGTTGCCGTCCGGGTCGGTGATCCAGGCGAACCGGCCGTAGTCGTAGTCTTCCCGGTGGGGATCGATTTCGATTCCTGATTTCTTCAGGTCCTCGAGCAGCGCGTCGAGATTGTCGACGCGGTAGTTGACCATGAAGCTGGCATTGCTCGCGCCGAAATATTTCGTCGTCTGTGGGAAGACGCACCACGCAGTCAAGGCTTTGGGACCGGGCTCAGTGCCGTCTGCTGCCTGCGGTTCGCGCCAGTGAAACGAGGCTCCCTGGCCGTGCGATTCGCGGTGGATACCGAGATGCTTCTCATACCAGTCATAGAGCTGCTGCGGGCTCTCTGATTTGAAGAAAATTCCACCAATACCGGTTACGCGCTTCATGAGCCTCCTTTACTCGATTTCACGGGCCCGAAGTGTAGCGGGGGACGTAAGCGTTGTCGTCACCCTTTTGGGTGATTTTGCATGGGGGAGCGAAAAATCACCTTTTCGGGTGGGGGCACCTGCGGGCGGGCAAACGCCTCACGGGATCAGCCGGGCGGTCTTGCCGATCTGCACGGCCTGGGTGCGCCGCTTGGCGCCGAGCTTGTCGAACAGCCGGCTCGAATGGGTCTTCACGGTGTTTTCGCTGACGAATAGCTGCCCCGCAATCTCCCGGTTGCTCAATCCGGTGGCAATGAGCCCGAGAATCTCCAGCTCGCGCGGGGTGATGCCGAGCTGGCTTACGCGCGTCTCGTCGGCGACGAACGGGCTCGTCACCGGCGCCGGAACTTCCTTAATGATTAGCGCCGGCTTCTTTCTGGTGAGTGTCTGCCCGAGCCAGATGCCCAGTCCGGCAAACAGGACCGCGAGCAGCGCGCCGTAGATCTCCACTGAATGCTCGACGACCAGGAAGCGGTACTCCGTCAGTTTCAGAACCGCGATGAGCACGCCGCCGCACAGGCCGTAGAGCAGGATGTCGCGCACCGCGCGGCGGCGCGAACTGGGGGCGGATTCCTTCGTCAAGGTCACGGGAGGCCATGATATCTGAAGACTCCAGCCTTGGGGAGCGCCAGCTTCCCATAACGGACTTCTTCGAGGCCATAACCTAGCGGCAAGGATTACAGATTGCAGACCACTCGGAAACAACTCCGGTTCAGTCCCGTTGGGGGAAACTTAAGTGTGGCTACCTTGCGCTCGTCCTTGATCTTTCCGAACCCCGTTTTTGGATAGCTTCCGGGTTGCCGACGACTCGCCAACTAAGTTGGAATATTAGGTTGCCACTCTCGCGGCAAGTTCTACATAACTTCCGGCTTGCCGACAAACCTGGCGGAATCCGAAGGGCACTTCGCAAACGATTCTAATGTGGACATTTGGTAGGTTTTTCGCAACTTGCTTGGTCGGAACGGGATGATCAATTGCCCGTTAGCGGCTCCTTGCGCAGCAACTCGTCGATGAAGTTCTCGAGGAAGATCACGTGGCCCGCGTCCTGTTGAGGCGAGCCTCCGGCGTAGGTTGCCACGGCGATGCGCTTTCCGTCGGGGGCCAGGTCGTACTGGGCTCCGACCCCGCCGCTCATCGTCAGAGCTACACTCTGTTTCGACCATACCCGCGGCTTTTCCGCTACGAACGAGTCGCCTTTTACCGAGTAGCTGGCCACCATTATCTGATCGTCCGTGGGATCAAAGAAAAACAGCTCCTTACCGTTTCGAGAAAAGATGGGCGTGGTTCCGCCGTTGCTGGAGACTTGCCAGTGACCGCCTTTGTCCGGAAAAGCGCGCACATAGACCTGGGAACTCCCCGACTCGTTGGAGCTGTATGCCATCCAGCGTCCGTCGGCGGAGAAGCTCGCACCCCGGTGCCCAAAACTCGTGCTCTGAAATAACTCCGGTTTCCCCACCCGCAATTTCTCTCCCTCGCGTTCCACGGGCAGGGTCCAGAGTTCAAACCCTCGTCCACCAGACTGATAGAAGGCCAGGGTTCTGCCATCAGGCGAGAAGGCGGAGGGGTACCGAAATTCTTTGCTTTGGGCCAGAAGCTCGGCCTTGCTGCCGCCGTCGGCGCGGGCGAACGATATTCCATCCCCTGCCTGATAAACAATGTACCGGCCGTCGGGTGTCCACACCGGGTTCGTTCCATTCCGTTCGCCGGTTAGCGGGGACAGCGTGTCGCGCCGAATGTCGTAGATCCATATCCCGGATTTCGTGTCATCGTTCGCGACCGCAAGATGCTCACCATCGGGGGAGAAGTGGGGATTTACGAAGAGGCCGGGTTTGTCGAGCAGCGGTTGCAACTTACCATCCGCACCCATCCATTGAATGACCACCCGCGAGGTGTCGATCTCGCGGCTCCGGTACATCAGCGTTCCCGTGCGCGAGAAACTCAGCTTGGCGGAGCCAAACATAGCGGAATAAGAAACCTGCTGCAATACGGGCATGGGCGAGCCGGAGGTTTCCAGTTTCGCCAGGTCGAAACGAACCGCGAACAGCGTTCCTCGACTCACATAAGTCAGGTACCCCTTCCTCCCCTACGCAGCCACATAGCGCCCGAACGTTCCTCCGCGCAGCAGGTTCTTCCTACGATGGTCCGCAAGCGTAACCACGTCAATTTTGGCGTCATCGAAGCCGACGGTGGCATTCTCAGCGGTGAACAGGACGTTTTTGGCGCCGGGCAGTACCTGCGGCCAGCGATGGGTGCGTTCTTCTCCCTCAAGCTCAGTGATCGGGGTGGGAGTACCGCCCGCGGAGGAGACTTGCGAAAGTCCACCAGAGACGAGCAGACTCGCGATAATATTGCCGTCCTCACCCCAATCTGCGCCAGTGTAAGAGGCTGCCGCGTCGCACAAGGCGATCTCGGCGCCGCCTTCCACCGAGATTTTTCTCAGCTTTCCTCCCGCGACAAAACCAATCCACTGACCATCGGTGGAAAAGAACGGGCTGGTCGCGCCCGGCGTGATCGGCAGTTCGGTGGCGCTCGCCTGGTCGAGCCGGCGCGTGAAAAGGTGGTTCCCGGAAAGGTAAGCGATACGTGTGCCGTCTGACGAAAGAATAACGTCCGACCCGCCCAACGCGTTTAAGTAGACGTCGTGGCCCAGATCCGCCTCCAGGCGCACCAGCGGTTTCAATTCCGCCGGCCGCGCGGCACTATGGGCAATCCACAATGCTCCTGCCGCAACAAGGGCCAGCACTGCCGCCGCGATCCAGGGCAACTTTTCGCGCCGTGCGGCAGAACTCGGTGCAATGTTGCCGTCGCTGGACGCTTGTGCGATCCACTCCAGTTCAGTTTTTAGATCGCGCGCGTTTTGCCAGCGATTCTCCGGATCCTTCTCCAAACATTTTTTCAGCATTCGATCTAAAGCCGCGGGCGCCACGTCGCCAATCGACGGCGCCGGACGCTCCATGATGGCCGCAATCACCGAGGCTGGAGAAGAACCGTCAAACGCGCGCTTCCCGGTCAGCATTTCGTAGAGCACCAGAGCGAAGGAGAAGATGTCGCTGCGCGCATCGATTTCCTGCCCTGTGGCTTGAGCCTGCAACTGCTCGGGCGACATGTAGTAGAGCGTGCCAACAATCTCGTTCTTGCCGGTGAGGGCCGTCGTCAGGGTGGCGTCGCTCGGAGGATTGTTGCCCCGTCCGATTTTGGCGATTCCGAAGTCGAGCAGCTTGATGCCGGTCTTCGTGACCATGATATTGGCGGGCTTAAGATCGCGATGTGTGATGCCCTTCCGGTGCGCCGCATCGAGCGCATCACAAATCTGCGCGGCGTACTTCAGCGCCTGCTCTAGGCGCATGGGGCCCTTCAGAGGCGTGCCCTCGATGTATTCCATCACCAGGTAGTTCGGCCCGACATCATGCAGGGTGCAGACGTTGGAATGGTTCAGTGACGCGACCGCGTGAGCTTCGCGCTCGAAGCGTTCGGAAAACTGTTCGTTGGAAACCTTAATGGCGACGGTGCGATTCAATCGCGTGTCACGCGCCTTGTAGACTTCTCCCATGCCGCCAGCGCCGAGCGGTGCAATGATCTCATAGGGTCCCAACAGGGTTCCGGGAGCCAAAGCCATAGGGCTAAGGATTGTACCGCGCGGAACATGGGTAGGGAATGGATGACGGGGCAAGCGGAAACTGACCCTCCACCCATAGCGGTTGTCGTTTCCCTTCAGGAACGGCGATTCCGTTCAACGCCCGCCTTTTTCCAAATCTTCATACCGAAAGCACGCCACTAAATGATCGTTTACCATTCCCGTCGCCTGCATAAACGCATAGCAAATCGTGGATCCCACAAACCGGAATCCTCGCTTCTGCAGGTCCTTGCTCATTGCATCTGATTCCACCGTCTTCGCAGGCAAGCGTTTGTGCGTCTTCCAGGCATTCTGTTTAGGCTTGCCACCGACAAATTGCCAGATGTACTTATCAAACGACCCAAACTCCTCCTGTGTCTTCAAAAACGCTTGCGCGTTCGAAATTGTCGCCGCAATCTTCAACTTGTTCCGAATAATTCCCGCGTCCCTTAAAAGCTCGCGCACTTTCTTCTTGTCGTACCTCGCCACCTTCACCACATCAAACCCATCAAACACTTCGCGATACCGTGGCCGCTTCTTTAAAACCGTGTCCCAGCTCAACCCCGCCTGCGCTCCCTCTAATATTAAGAGCTCAAATAACCTGCGGTCATCATGCAGCGGCACACCCCATTCCTCATCGTGATAAGGAATATTCAACTCGTTCGTCGCCCAATGACACCGCTTTATTGTCATTTCGCCTGCTCCCATCTCACAATTCTAGAGCACAGTTTATTGCCGCCGCCATCACACAAGTAATGTGGCAGTCAAAGCGCAGCCGATTCGCACGCGTAACTGACAAAGGAGCAGCCCCAGCCAGCGAGTTATTTTAGAATGGAATGAATGATGATGGTGTTCCCACCAAGCAGCACCGGATCCGACGCTAACTCGTCTGTCCACCGGTCTTTACGCCGCTGTTCGGGTGTGAGCTTTGCAAGCAACCGGATGAACGCCACCAGCGGCCAGTACAGCCACTGATTCCCTTTTTTCCGGTCACGGTAAACGCCCTGAATCGCAAACCCGTTTTTCTCGAGGTAATACCGCAGTTCATTGTAACCAATCGGGTTAGCGTGGACGGCAATCTCGTCCATCCCCGCGCAATCGTAATGAATCTTGGATTTTGACTGCTCTGAGAGCGGCTTGAAATGCGAGGTGTACCCGAAGAGCAGCCACTTGAGGCGCTCTTCGACATTCATAATATTCGGCACGCTAATGATCAGGTGTCCCTTCGGCTTCAGCAGACGCCGGTACTCGCGAAACGCCTGTGGCGGCGAATCAATATGTTCCAACCCATCCAGCGAAGTGATATAGTCGAACGACTCCGACGCGTATGGTAGCGTGCCTGCCAGATCGCCGCGCTTGATCTCTACTCCATCCAAACGGAACAATTCGGAATACAGGTCGCAGCAGCGCACATCAAAGCCTTCCGCGAGCAAATCCTGCGCCAGCGCGCCTTCTCCCGCCGGACAATCCAGAATCAGTCCTCGCGGCAGCGGCCTCAATATCTTCAACACCGTTTCGTGCAGCCCGGGCCGCGACATTGCCATCGGCCCGCGGTCTCCTGCGAGCAGCGGCGGGTGATCCGCCGGCTTTACTGTGCGTGTCGTCGTTGCCGCTGTTTCTGCAGTAGCCAATCGATGCTCCTAAAATCTTATGCCTGCGTAAAAAGCAAAGGGCATGCCGCACTCAACTGTACGACATGCCCCGCCAAACTTCCTATCTTTTTGCTGTACTTTTCACGCGCCGAAGCGCTCGCCGAATTACGCTAAATGCCGGTCGAGCGCCTTGGTAATCTGATCCTTGGGCACTGCGCCTACAATCTGTTCCACCATCTGCCCGTTCTTGAAAACGAGGATCGTGGGAATTCCGCGAATGTTGTACCGCCCCGCCGAGTTCATAGCTTCATCGACGTTCAGCTTCATCACTTTCAGTTTGCCGGCGTAATCATGCGCAATCTCGGCAACCGTCGGCGCCAGCATGTGGCAGGGACGGCACCATTCCGCCCAGAAGTCCACCATCACCGGCTGCGCGCTGCTGGCCGTCAGCACCTCTGCTTCAAAATTGGCATCCGTCACAGCTTGGATGCTTTCAGCTTTGATATTTTCCGCCATGTTGTTTGTCCTCAACAGCTTGCCGCTAGGCCGCTGTTTTGTCTCCTTCGTCAGTTTAATTAGATGTTGTAACAGACATTTGGTTTCGTGCCGCTTGCCCAGCGCCTCGAAGAGTCATCGCCGCCTCGTACACTTTCGCGTACTCCGCAGCCGGCCCCTTCCAGGAAAAATCCTTTGCCATTCCGTTCAATTGGATGCGCCGCCAGATGCGCTCGTCGGTGCAATGATGCAAAGCTTGCCGAATCGCGTACATCATCGCGGCTCCGGAATATTCCGCGAACTTGAAACCCGTTCCTGTGCCGTGCTCCAAATCGAAGGGCTCGACAGTATCATCCAACCCGCCTGTCGCTCGCACAACCGGCACCGTACCATACTTCAAGCTGTAGATCTGATTCAATCCGCAAGGCTCATAGCGCGACGGCATCAGAAACATGTCCGCGCCGGCTTCAATCTTATGGGCAATTTCGTTGTCGTAAGCAATTTTCACGCCGACTCGTCCAGGAAACGTATTCGCCATCGCCTGAAATAGTTCTTCGTACTTGCGTTCGCCGGATCCCAGCACAACCAGCGAAACATCTTCCCTCATCAACTCGAGTGCTTTTTCGGCGATCAAATCGAAACCCTTTTGATCCACGAATCGCGACACAATTCCGATCACGGGACGAGCCGCGTGCTCCGGCGCGATGCCATACAATTCCAGCAACGCCTGCTTGCACACGTGCTTTCCGCTCATATCCTTCGGGGAATATTTCATGGGAATAAATTTGTCTCTGTCCGGACTCCACGCAGAATAATCCACGCCGTTCAATATGCCGATCATCCGGTCAGCGCGGCTCCGCACCACGCCGTCCAACCCGTATCCATACTCGGGCGTCTGAATCTCCAGCGCATAACGCCTGCTGACGGTCGTCAGATAGTCCGAATAGATCAAGCCGCCCTTCAAGAAATTCACGTTGCCGTAAAACTCCATGCCCGCAGGATGGTAAACGGCCAGGGGAATGCCCGCGCGTTCGAGAACATCGGGCTTGAAAAGTCCGTGATAACCCATGTTGTGAATTGTGAATACCACGGGAATGTCTTTCACCAGCGGATCGTCGCCGTACGAAGTGCGCAGCAGAACGGGCACCAGCGCCGTCTGCCAATCGTGGCAATGAATCACGTCCGCAGGCCAAACATGCTTCACAATTTCAATGGCCGCGCGGCAGAATTCGCTATAACGTTCCGCGTTGTCCGGAAAATCTCCCGAGGTGCTGCCGTAGATGCCGTCGCGATCGAAATACGCCGGATCATCCACAAAAAAATACCGAACACCAGAAATCTGCGTTCCATCCATGACGGCGGGAAACCGCAGGCGATTCGCCATCGGAATCGTGAGGCTCGGCATCACGACGGCGCTCGATTTGGTCCCGCGATAGCGCGGCAACACAACGGCCACTTCGTGACCCTGCGCAACCAAAGCCTTCGGCAGCGCCTCGACCACGTCTGCAAGGCCGCCCGTTTTTGAAAACGGGAGCCCTTCCGATGCTACAAAAAGTATTCTCACTCGCTTGTCTTTACTCGATTCCTTGGACGCTTTTCGCGTCCTTCTCTTCTTCGGAGCATTCACGGCAGCGATCGCAGTGCCCATTCATTTTACGCTACTGGACCCATTTCGCGGCGTCAAGGCAGAACCGCTCGACTGGAACCGCCGAGCGGTCTTCCTGCTACACTTTCGGCGTATGGCTCGTCAACGAATTGGGCAACATTTTCTGGCGGATGTTGACTGGCGCGAACAGATCGCGCGCGCGATCGGCGTTTCTCCGCACTCGACCTTGCTGCCATCGCCTGCACTGGATCCATCGTCCTGCTGGATAGAAGTCGGCGCAGGCCACGGCGAAATGACAGAGCACCTCGCGTCCACCGGAGCGGCGGTCTATGCCATCGAGTTGGATACACTGCTCCTCGGACGGCTGCAGCGGCTTGCGAAAAAATTCCCGAACCTCACGGTCATCCACGGCGATGTTTTGGAAGCCGATCTGGCCGCGATCGCCGGCGGACGGCGCATCAGACTCTACGGCAATTTGCCGTACTACATTACGTCGCCGATCCTTCATCACTTTTTCACGTTCGCGGATTTGATCGACGAAATTCACATCGTCATTCAAGAAGAAGTCGCGCTACGACTCACCGCTAGGCCTGAGACGAAGCAATATGGCTATCTCACCGTCGCCACGCGACTTTACACTCAGCCGGAATTTGTCCTGCGCATCCCGCGCAGCGCCTTCAGCCCGCCGCCGGAAGTTGGCTCCGCACTGGTAACGCTTCGTCTTCCCGGCGAGAGTGCAAACCTCGCGCTTCGAGACGAGGAAGCCTATTTGGATTTTGTAAAATTGTGTTTTTCGAAGAAGCGCAAAACACTCATCAACAATCTGCGGTCGCTGGCGAGCCCGGACGCTGTTCGCGAAGCTCTCGCAGCGCAGAGCCTGCGGCTCGATGCGCGGGCCGAACAGCTCTCCGTCTCGCAGTTCGCCGCTCTGCACGATTCCCTGACCGGCGCGCGCTAACTCTTCTAAGCGTCTTTCTTCTGCGCCGAAATCACTCGGTCTGGATAATCGCTCATGATTCCGTCCACCCCGGCAGCCATGAGCAACCGAATGTGCGCCGGATGATTTACCGTCCAGCACACAACTTGCACATCTTTCTTATGAGCCGCCTCGATCATGGAAGGCGTTACCAGATCACCGCGCACCACAATCTGGCGCGCGCCCACATCCACCGCAGATGTCAGAGGATCGGCGAGCTGCCCGTCATAGAGCGCTCCAGTCATCAGCGTCGGCTCGATCTTGCGCAACGCTGCCAGAATCGTCGGGTCAAACGAAATCACCACTACGCGCGCTACTTCTCCCGATTCTCGCAGCGCGCCGATCAACGCATGCTCTCCGCCCCAGGAGCCGCTGGGTTTCAGCTCCAAATAAAATACGACGTCGTTTTTTTTCGAGAATTCCAGAATTTCCTCGAGAGTCGGAATGCGCTCTCCGGCATATTCGCTGCCGAACCACGAGCCCGCGTCCAGCCGTCGCAGCACCGCAAGAGTCTGATCGTGCACTTTGCCCTGGCCGCCGGTCGTGCGATCCACGGTATCGTCATGGATGGCCACAAACCGTGCGTCGCGCGATAGCTGCAAATCCGTTTCGATAAATGTGGCCCCCAAAGCGACCGCCTTCTTGAACGCGGCCAGCGTGTTTTCCGGCGCGTGTCCCGAAGCTCCGCGATGCCCGATAATCAACAATGCGTTGCGCTCCTTCCCAGGAATCGCCTTTTAGGTGAAACGTCCGGCTGCGAGACTTGGCTAAAGCTCGCCCCATGCCAGGAGGTTGCGTCCGAGTTGTATGCTAACATCCGCCTCCAGTCAAATAGGAAGGTGTGGTCGATAGCGAAGCGGATAAAAACCTGGCTGGCCTTCGAGCTGACGGCGTCTCAAATGTTTTTTCGGTGAAGAACAACTGACAGGCCGAGGGCGGCAAGTAAACTCGTAGCTAGCGGCAGGACGCACTACGCCGTCCGCGCCGCTCGCGATTTCTCCCTAAGAAACGTTGGGAAAAAGGCCGCGCGGTTATCTTCAGGGCTTCGACGGCTTTCGGGAGATTGTCTTCATCCATTTGGGGAAAAGAAGCGCTGATGCTGCTGTCATTTTTCGTGTGGTTTCTGAAATCGGCGGAAATTGAGCGTCCCTGGTGTGAACTTTTGTACTGTTCGTTGCCATTGCGAATCGCATGATCCTTCGAGCTTCTGGCTCAGGCCTCTAACTGCTTGAATACATGACGCTTATAAATTCGGCGTAGCTGGCCAGTGGCCTTTGAATTGCCTTTCTCTAGGATCGGCCCAAGCTAGCTCGAATCCTTAGCCGGGAGGTTTGAAAAAAATGGCGACTGCAGCCGCAAAACCGAACCCGGCAACCGCGCCTCTACCGTTCTCGAATCGCATCGTGTCCGTTAACGCTGCGCCAGAGGAGTTCGATTTGGAGAGCGGCCTGCCCGCTGGATTTCTCGATTTTCTTGCGCCACTGCATGCGGCCCTGACGATGCGGCAGCGCGCGTTAGTTGCGCGGCGCGAACGCGCTCTCGCTGAGGCGCATGCCGGCAAGTTGCCGAATTACTTGCCGCCATCCGTAGCTACCACGAACTCCTGGCGTATCGAACTTCCCGCGTGGTGCGCCGACCAGCGGAATCAAATGACCGGACCGGCCGATGAGGCCGAACTCGTGGTGAAGATGCTAAATTCCGGCGCACCCGGCGTGATGCTGGATCTGGAAGACTCGAACGCGAATACCTGGGAGCACACGATTTGCGGCATCGAAAATATTCTCGACGCACTGGCAGGCCGGCTGACGTATTACGACCGAAAGCGCGAAAAGACAGTTGGAATTCTGCCGAGCAACACGGTGATTTTCACCCGGCCTCGTGGATTGCATATTCATCAAGCTGGAATTCTTGACGGCGAACTATTGCCTGCTTCCCTCTTCGACGTGGCGATGGTTGCCTATCAGGTGGACTTCAGCGCGCTGCGGCATCCGCTGTGTTTCTACATTCCGAAATCTGAATCGGCCGATGAGGCGCTGTGGTGGCGCGATCTTTTCCAAATGATTGCGCGTGCGAAAGGGCTTCCGGCTGGCGCGATCAAGTGCATGGCATTGGTGGAGTCGCATCCTCTCGCTTATCAGATGGAAGAGTTCGCGTGGAATCTTCGCGAGCACATTCTGGGGTTGAATCTTGGCCGCTGGGATTACATGGCCAGCTTGATCCACTTCAACCTGGAAAATCCGGAATGGGTTTTGCCGGACCGCAACACGATTCCGCACAACGTGCCATTTTTCCAGAATTTGCGCGAGCTGATCCCGGAGATTTGCCACAAGCACGGGATGCTCGCGATTGGCGGCATGACTGCGCTCTTTCCGAGCCGGGAAGACGCGGAGCTGAATGCTCGAGCCCTCAAAGTGCTTGCGGAAGACAAGAAGAACGAGGCAGCGTCCTTGATGGATGGCGCGTGGACGGGCCACCCGGATCAGAATGCGATTGCCGTTGCACAATTCCCAGCGCCGAATCAGCTCAGTGCGCGCCCAACAAACCCGGACACGCACGTAAATCTGCGGCCGCTCCCCACTGGCGTTGGCAAAACGACGCTTGCGGGAACGCGCGCGGCCATTCGGACTGTGATTCGCTATCGCAACGGCGTCTTGAACGGGAAGGGTGCGAGCCTTCTAGATGGCTACATGGAAGACCTTGCGACCGACCGCATTTATCGTTTGATGATCGCGCAGCGATTACACCATTCGAGCAGCGTAGAGATTCTCGACGAAAGCGGTACGCCAGTGCGGCACACACCGGAATTAATCAGCCGGCTATTTGACGAAGAGCTCGGGCGCCTGCTCGGCGAGCCGGCAAATGTAAACGATCCACAAGCCGCGGCCTCACTCCGCGAGGCGCGTGGCTTGAGCGAGGAAATGATACGGCGGCAGGAATTCAATCCGGCCTAGAGAGTGGCGCAATTCATTCTTTATTAGAGCGAACTTCGGACTGAGGGCCGCGAATTTTCGCAAGGAGATATGCATGGCATCGAACGGAACGAACGGGACCAACGGAAAAACAAAACATTCCCACGAGGATTGGTACACCAGTTCACGGTGGTCAGGCGTCACGCGTCCGTATTCATACGATGACGTGCTGCGGTTGCGCGGAACGATCCAGATTGAGTACACGCTGGCGCGGCTCGGCGCGGAGCGGCTGTGGAATTTGATGCACAGCGACCCGTATGTTCCGGCGCTAGGCGCGATCACCGGCAATCAAGCGATCGAAATGGTGCAAGCCGGTTTGAAAGCGATTTACGGATCGGGCTGGCAAGTAGCCGCGGACGGCAATACGGCGGGCGACGTTTATCCCGACCAGAGTTTGTATCCGTGCGATTCCGCGCCGAATCTTGTGAAGCGCCTCAACCGTGCGCTGCTGCGCGCGGATCAGATCGAATCCGCCGAACGGAAGCCGAGCGGAACGTATTGGTTCGTGCCGATCGTGGCAGATGCTGAGGCGGGTTTCGGCGGTTCGCTAAACGCTTACGAACTAATGAAATCGATGATCGAAGCAGGCGCGGCGGGCGTTCACTTTGAAGACCAGCTTTCTTCCGCGAAAAAATGCGGGCATTTGGGCGGCAAAGTGGTTGTGCCGACGCGGGAGTTCATCGAGAAGCTGACGGCGGCGCGGCTTGCCGCGGATGTTTGCGGCGTGCCGACGATTTTGATCGCGCGCACGGACGCGAACTCAGCGGGCTTGCTGTTGTCGGATGCGGACCCACGCGACCGCGAGTTCATTTACGGCGAGCGCACGCCGGAAGGTTTCTACCAATTTCACGGCGGGATCGACGCGGCGATTTCGCGCGGCCTCGCCTATGCGCCGTACGCGGACATGTTGTGGTGCGAAACGTCCACGCCCGATCTTGGCGAAGCAAGGAAATTCGCGGACGCCATTCATGCCAAGTTTCCCGGCAAGCTGCTGGCGTACAACTGTTCGCCATCGTTCAACTGGAAGAAAAAGCTGGACGACGTGACGATTGCAAATTTTCAGCAAGAGCTTGGAAAAATGGGCTACAAATTCCAGTTCGTCACGCTAGCGGGATTCCATGCGCTGAACATGTCTATGTTCCACCTGGCGCGCGGATATGCGAAAGCCGGCATGACGGCGTATTCGAAACTGCAGCAAGAAGAGTTCGCCGCGCAAGAGCTGGGCTACCGCGCCGTCACGCATCAGCGATTCGTGGGCACGGGTTACTTCGACGAAATTGCGCAAGTGGTTTCCGGCGGCGCATCGTCGACAACGGCGTTGGCCGGTTCAACGGAAGCTGCGCAGTTCCACGTTGATGATAACGGGCACGTCGAACACGTGGCCGTGGAGTCCGGTTCGCAAGCCGCCTAAACTTCGCCATTTAATTTTATCTCTTCAGCGAGAAGCAAAAAGGAGCCCAGCGAAGGCCCCTTTTGCATTTTCAGTTTCGACTTGTATTTAAAACGCCGATTCGTCAGTTGGAGCCGCTGGGATTTGTGGCCTGATTGGTGTCTGCACTCGCCGCTTGGCTGATTTCCAGATCGTATTTTTCTCCGGTGAAGAAAATCTGCGCGAGGGATTGGCTCCCGTCCTGTGCCGGCTTCAGCGCGTAGCCGTCTTGTCCATTCGCGGCGCCCTGAGAAACGATTCTGGCGGACACGCTGGCGACGGTTTCCTTTCCTTTAAGAATATTTACTTTTACCTCGGGACCCGACCCACTCCATTCACACTTGTAGTCACCCGGGGCCAGTTGCTTGCCCTGGACTGTAACGTTTTCATACAAATGAAGCGACTTCTTGACAGTAGTTCCCGCGAAGGCGCTGATGGATAGCAACAAAGAACTCCCAAGCAACAGCGTTGAAAGCCTCGACACTTTCATATACAACTCCTCTTTTTCTTCTCCGAGAGCTAACGCGCGAGAAACACGGTCTCGCCCGCGGAGGCAAATGATTTTTTACTTCATTTAATTGGATGGATTGTGGTCCTAAGCGGGTACATCGTTGAGCGAAAAATTTAGATTTATCCTCTGGTGACATTTTCTCATTGCAAGCGCTTTTCTGAAGCAGCAGCATGCACGCGGCCTCGGCCCCCAGCGCGCGCAGAAAGAGAGAAGGGGGCCCTTGCCGGGCCCCTTTTTTCATTTTCGGGCTTGGTTCGCACGATTTTGTCAGTTCGGGCTGGTTGTGGCTGCGGACGGCGCCGTGCTTACGCTCGCCCCTTGGCCGATTTCGAGATCGAATTTTTCCCCGCTAAAGAAGAGCGAGTTGAGTGAGTGGCTGCCGTCTTGTGCGGCCGTGGCTGAATAGCCGTCTTGTTTGTTCGGAACTGGCACAGAAACCACGCGTGCCGTCACAGTGGCTACGGTCTCCTTGCCTTTGAGAATATTCACCTTCACATCGGGGCCAGTGCCGCTCCATTCGACCTTATAGTCGCCGGGCGCCAGTGACTTGCCCTCGATAGTGACGTTGGTATCGATATGGAGTGTTTTCTTGTTGCCGTTCCCTGCGAAGGCGCTGGTGGATAACAACAACGAACTGCCGACCAACAGAGTGAAGAGCTTGGTGACTTTCATGTGCAACTCCCTTTTCTTTTCTCCTGGCGATGGGACGTTTGAAATAACGCCCCGGCCTGCGGAGGAATTTGACTTGGTATTTCTCTTATTTAGATGGCGCCGGCCGCCAACCGTTAGAACTCTGGAGGCTGCAAAGTTTGTTTTGCGCGCAGAAAATAATTTCATGGTCGAAAGCGGATGGTTCTCCATTTGCGCTTTGCCGTAAATTGTTGCTGACATATTAAGAGGCTGCGGTTGGAAGGGCGCTATATGACAGTTTTGCAACAATCGAAGGAAGATGAGATCACGGTTAAAGGAAAAGTTGACGCGTTGGATTGGATGGCTGTGGAGGAGTCGCTCTCTGCGCGAGGGTACGCCGTCACCGCTACTATTCTCGCGGAGGAGGATTGCGCAGAACTCGTTGCGCTATACGGCGACGAGAAACGATTTCGCAGCCACGTCATCATGGAGAGGTATCGATTTGGAATTGGCGATTATAAATACTTCGATAACCCACTGCCGCCAGTGGTCGCCAGTCTCCGGACTGCAGCGTATCCGCATTTGGCGGCGATTGCGAATCGCTGGGCCGATAAGCTTGGCGAACGCCGCGTGGTCTATCCGGTAGCGCATGCCGAATTTCTGAAAATATGTCACAAGGCCGGGCAGAAAAAACCGACGCCGCTGATGCTTCACTATGAAGCGGGCGGTTACAACTGCATGCATCAGGATCTTTATGGCGAAGTAAGTTTTCCTTTGCAGATGGTTTTTCTGTTGGGGCAAGAGGGGCGCGATTGGGAGGGCGGCGAGTTCATTTTAGTCGAACAACAGCCGAGGGCGCAGTCGAAAGCGGAAGTGGTGCGCGGGAATCAAGGGCAGGCGATCATTTTCACCACGCGATACAGGCCGGTGAAAGGAACTCGCGGCTATTACCGAGTCAATTTGCGCCACGGTGTCAGCCGCGTGCATCGCGGTACCCGTTACACATTGGGGATCATTTTCCACGACGCGAAATGAATTCAGGAACACGGGTCATTCAGGTTCACACCTGAGTCGATCGACGGCCACTTTCTAATAGCCTTATGGAGTTACCCCGCACTTTTTGAGGCACGGCCGGATTACTGTATGCCTCGACATGCGTCTCGACCGCGATATAATTTCTGTCATGCATATTAATTCTCTCTCTCAGAAATTGCGTTTGCTTGGGATTTTTTGCGCGCTGCTCGCAGCGCCGGCTTTTGCTCAAGATGCGAGCTGGGAACAGGAACTCAAGACCTGGCGCGCGCAGCACGTCGCCGATCTTTTGAAGCCGGCGGGCTGGCTCTCACTCACAGGGCTTGAATGGCTGCAGCCCGGCGATAATTCTTTTGGCACTGCGACGGACAATAAGATTCATCTTGCGGGAAACGGGACGGCGCACATGGGAATTCTTCACCTCGAGGCCAATAGCGTGCAGCTTCTCCCACCGCCCGGAGGTTTCCCGCCAGATTTGCGAGTTGCCGATGCTCCGGCAAAAACTCAGCTTCTGACCGTGGAGGCGGATAACGATAAAAATGCTCCGCATATCACCATCGGCACGCTGAATATGTACGTTATCCGGCGCGCAGACAAGTATGCGCTGCGGGTGAAAGACTCGAAATCGCCGACGCTCGTCGCTTTCCATGGATTGAATTGGTACGAACCGGACGCGAAATATCGTATTAAGGCAAAATGGATTCCGTACAATCCTCCGAAGTCGGTCACGCTGGCGACGCTGGCAGGGACAACGTATTCGCAGCCTGTTCCCGGAGTTGCGGAATTTGTTTTGGAAGGCAAGACGTACCGGCTGGAGCCTGTACACGAGGATCCGGCTGCGCCGCAGCTTTTCTTCATACTTCGCGACACCACTAGCGCAACCACAACTTACAAAGCATGCAGGTTTCTATACACAGTTATGCCGAGCAACGGGGTCGACAAGCCGGGAGAGCTTATCCTGGATTTGAATCGGCTGGAAAATCCGCCGTGCGCTTACACGCCGTTCGCCACGTGTCCGTTGCCGCCACCGCAGAACCGGCTGGCGATTGCTTTGCCGATCGGAGAGAAGCGTTACCACGAGTGAGATTTGTGATCAGATCGAAGGTTTTCTGGGGAAGACTGGCTTGCCCTTCGGAGCTCAGCGTAAACGTGCCGTGTACCTAGGGACTGGGTGATCTGGCGCCCGCGATTGGAAATTGTCAACGATCTGTCGGACAATAAAACTCACACGGGACATGAACCCTTCTGACGCCAGAGCACTTGCACGAAAAGACGACGATGCCGCGGCGCGCGAGAAACTTATCGCGCTACGGCTGGCGCTGCTGCGTGTTCACAAAACACTACTGGATATGGAGCGGCGCGGATACGAACGCGCCAACGGCAAAGTCACGGTAGGAGAACTCTTCCGGCTAGTCATTGACCACCAGCAATTTGGGTGGCTGCACAACATCTCGGAATTTGTGGTTCGGCTGGATGAGACTTTGGCGGGAGAGACTCCTGTTACGGCTGATGATGTTCGGACAGCCTTTTCGCTGGCTCGCAAGATGTTTGCGCCCTCGGAATCGGGCGATGCGTTTCAAAAGAAGTATTTTGATGCCATTCAGATGGATCCCGCCGTCGTGATCGACCATGCGGAACTCGCGCGGCTGTTCAACAACGAGCCGCCCGACGTAAGCTCGTCGTAGGCCGTGTCACGCTCGCACCTCAAACTTCGCCGCCTCACTCGAAAAGAACTTCCCTGCGACACGCTGGAGCTTGCGCGGTTTCTAATTGGAAAAGTTGTGGTGCGCGAACTGCCGGAGGGGCGGCTCAGCGGCCGAATAGTGGAAGCGGAGGGCTATCCGCCGGGCGATCCGGCAGGGCACCATTTTCGCGGACCCACGCCTCGCAACCGATCACTTTTTCTCCGCTGCGGCCACGTGTACGTCTATTTCAATTACGGCATGCACTTTATGCTGAATATATCGAGCGAACGCGCTGGTATCGGAGGCGGCGTTCTGATTCGCGCATTGGAGCCTCTCGAAGGAATCGAGCTAATGCAGCGTCACCGAAAGAGCACTGATCTGATCAATCTTACTCGCGGGCCGGGACGACTTGCGGCTGCGCTGCGGATAGACCGAACCCTCGACGGACTAGATCTTTTTTCGCGCGGGCCGCTTTGGATTGGTGTGCGTGTGCCAGCGAAGTCCGCAAGGCAAGTCGCTGTTAAGGAACCGCCCGCTGCGGTTACAGTTCGTATCGGCATAACCCGGGCGGCCGACAAGCTGTTTCGCTTCTACGAACGCGGTAATCCCTTCGTCAGTGGGCCCAAGCGGCTGCTGCGGCCCTGATCCCGCGCTTGCTCTCTTGTCCAAGATAATTGATTGGTGGCACGGCGTGCGAGGGCCTCAGCTTCATAACAAATGGAGCAATAGCATGGAGATATAGCCACGCCAGGAACTGCACATGAAAGTACGGTGGATTACTTGCGCCATTTTACTCTTCGCCTTGGCAAGCGCGATCTATCCCTGGTGGCGGATGAGGCATCCGTCAACTCCGGCTTATTTCGAACCAGCGCACGAGAATCAGGCAACTCCCGAGGACACCGTGAAGGCAATGTTCGACATCATGCTCCCTAGAGCTGACGAAGGTGACGTGAAGAAACTGATCGAGGACAAGCTGGATAACGCGCAGCTCCTCCTCGGCAAGAACATGACCCTCGAAGAACAGCAGTTTGCCCAGTTCTTCTGTGAGCATCACTGCAGCGCGGTGGTTTATAACGGTCTTCGATTGGGTTTGTCGAAGTCCCCGCGCGTAACGGGCCACAATGAGTCTGGAGATACGTCGACAGTTGATTTTTCCATTTCTGTAGTTCCGGAAAATGGCTCCGACTATGTGGATATGAACGGCACATTTGACCTGAAGAAGCGAGGAAGCAACTGGCACATTTCCGATATGAGGACTACAAGTGTTCCGAACGGAGCTTGCAAAGCTTATATGCAGAGTTTAGGCGCGGAGTAGTGAGAATCCCTCCGAATTACCTCAATTGGGAGCCATAGCGCGCTTTGGGTGGAAAATTATTCCGACTGGTTGAGCCAATATTTCCTGGAATAGGGGCTAGTCGCCGCAGGCATACCCGGTTTGGGTATTCATTGACATAAATTCTTCACTGCGTTTCGGCTCTGCGGACTTCGGCGCGCGCAGAGGCACCACGTTCGCCGGTGAACGTCGCTGCTTCTCGCGCATACGGTCGCGCAGTCCTTCGCGCAGCCTTCTATGTGCACGGAAGAGCCGCAGACGTACGGCCACCGTGGAAATGCCCAGACGAGCTGCCACTTCGTGCGTGGAATACTGCAACACATCGCGCAGCAAACAGATTTGGCGCAAGTCCGGTGCGAGGCGAGCGATGGCAGCCGCGATCAGAACACGCAACTCCCGGCGCGCATAGCGTTCCTCGGGATTATCGGTCCGGGCCGGTAACCGGTTGCCGAAAGTCTCATCCGTCACGCCCCCGGGTTCCTCGAGGGAAACGTGTTTGCCTTCCCGGCGCTGGCGGATCAAGTCGATGGAAGCATTGGTAGTGATGCGTGAGACCCAGGCGTGGAGGTCATCCTTGCCTTCGTCTTGCTGTCCGGCAAACTGGCTGAGTCGCGAGAACGCTTTCAGCAGCGCTTCCTGGCGGGCGTCTTCGGCATCGGCAGGGTTGCCAGTCAGACGCAGAGCCCGACGATAAAGCCCGGGCCCATACGGCAAGACCATCTCGGCAAAGGCTTCGCCATCGCCAAGCCGGGCATCGGCCAAAACCTTTCGCTTGGCAGCGCGAACGGTCTCGGCATTTTCTGATTCAAGATTATAGGCGTCCAAAACTACGCTTGCGGCGCTCATATGGAAGAGGTAGGTCGCACCCTGAGCGCCACGTACGCGGCTCGCTAAAACATTGAAAACAAGGGAGTAACTAAGGAGCGAGAAGAACGGAGCCCGCAAACGACCGTCCGTTTGTGGGACGAAGCGTCGCGTTTCCGGTCACTCAGACGAGCGAACTTGGAACGGCCCCTTTTTTCCTAGAGGAAAGGAGAATGGTCTACGATAAAATCAGTCCAGCCGTGCGTTTGCGCTATTGGGGCGAGTGGCCTTTCGCGCCGGGCGCGAGATTCTCGTAGACTTTGCCACCCTTCATAACGAAAACAACGCGGCGAGCAGCGGTGACGTCGTGTAGAGGGTCGCCGTCCATAGCAATGATATCGGCATCCATGCCCGGAGCGATGGCGCCGATTCTGTCCCGGAGGCCCAGGGACTCGGCGGAGACAGAAGTTGCGGACATGATCGCAGCCATGGGGTCCTGGCCACCATCGCGCACGCGCACGACGAATTCCTCCTCATTGCGTCCGTGCGCCCCGGCGACGGCGTCCGTACCGTAAACAATTTTCAGGTCTTTGTGCGTGAGCGCTTTCTTGAAGGTGTCCAAAACGATGGTGATGCCCTTCTCCATGAAGGCAAAGCCTTGCTCGTTGTAGTTGCCGATGCCGAGATACTTTTCTTTGTTTTCGAGATAGTTCTGCAGGACGAGGCCGATGTTGGGGTCGTAATAGGTCCCGCGTTGCGCCATGAGGGCGAAGACGTCGTCGGTTACGTACGCGCCGTGTTCGATGGTGGTGCAGCCCGCGAGCGTAGCGGCTTTCGCGGATTCCGAGGAATGAGCGTGCACAATCGTGCGCAAGCCGAGCGACTTGGCTTCGCCGCATGCGGCAGCCAGCTGCTCGTCGGACATCGTTTGCGTGCCGCCTTCGCGGATGCTTTTGGAGGCGAAGAGTTTGATGAAGTCCGCGCCTTGCTGTTTTCTTTCGCGAACGAGCTCGCGCAGTTTTTCCGGCGGGCCGCTCTTCTCGTCGAGAGGTTCGAGCGAAGTCAGCATACGCGGCCCGGGAATGGTTCCGCGAGCGATGGCCTCGCGCAGGTCTTTATCTTCGGGCGAGCCGGGACTTTGGATGGTGGTGAAGCCGGCGTTGAGCGTGAGGATGGCGTTGTCGGCGGCGTGGAGCATGGCGCGCACGGGAGGCTCGTCCTTTCCGGCGAGGCGGCCGTTGTCGAAGTGCCAGAAGATGTGCGCGTGGGTGTCGATCCAGCCAGGCGTGACGGTCAAGCTGCTGAGATCGTAGGTGACCGCGCCTGCTGGCGCGTCGCCGCCGATTCGCGCGATTTTTCCTCCTTCGACGACAATGATCGTGTTGTGGAATATCTCCCCTCTGCCATCGAGAACGGTGGCAGTTTTCAAAACGATGGGGCGGTCTTGGCCAACGAGGGGTTTTGTTAGAAATGCTGCGGCAATGAAAAAAACCGTGAGGCCGAATCGCATGTATCTTGGCATCTGAACTCCTCTGGAATTGTGGGCGCATTCATGGAATCTTTTTGCGAATGACTATGGTTTGAAAAGGGTGGTGTACCCCGAAATCGCGTCCTATGCAAGAGTTGCTCTCCAGGCCACGGATGCCAGCGAGAATGGGGAGATGGAGAGAATGACCCATTAGACTTATTTTAAGAATGTGAAAACCCCAAGCTCCGCCATTGTGCGCTAAAATGGAAGGAGGAGAGGCCATCCTATGTCGCCTCAAGACCTCCTCAACTTGATTTCCACACTCTCCCGCGAGCAGCAGGAAGCCGTGGAAGAGTTTGTCCGCATCCTCAAGAAAGAAGAAGCGCCAGGTATGACATTCCGCGCAGCCTTGGATGAGTTCGTCGGTAAACATCCGGAGTTGCTACGCCGCTTGGCGAAGTGAGCTGTTATCTATCCGTAAACGAAGTCATCGAAATTAACGGCGAAGTGGTGCGTAAGTTCGGCGGAATCCACGGGCTTCGGGGCAGCGGAGCTCTGCAGTCTGCAGTAGGTCGACTGGAGACCGGATATTACGCGAATGCAATCGAGGAAGCTGCGGCCCTCTTCGAGAGCTTGTCGCAAATTCATCCGTTTCTGGACGGAAACAAGCGGACGGCAATCACGTCCACAGGTGTTTTTCTTCTGTTGAATGGTTATAGGCTGCTTTTTGATGACTTGGAAGCGTACAACTGGCTCATAGGCCTGTACGAGGCTGGCCGGGTGAGCAAATCTACCATTGAGCCGTGGCTCCGTCAGCATGCAGCGCCGATTTGATTTGCAATCGCCCCTCTTCTGTAAAAATCCGAGTTTCAAAAAAAGGCATTCATTTACTCGCGGGAATGATGACGATGTTGCGGAACATCACGCGACCTTTTTCGCTGCCCTGGAGGTAGATGGGGCCGGGGAGTTCTTCGTGGCTATCGAGAGCGCCGCCGGTAATGCCGGGGATTTCTTTATTGTCTATAACGGTCTGGCCATTCAGGACGACGGTGACCATGCGGCCGATGAGCGTGATGTCGTAGGTCTGCCATTCGCCGGGCTTGCGCGGAGGCTCCGGCGAAGGAGCGAGGAATCCGTAGACGCCTCCCATTCGCTGGCTTGGTGGATCGGTGGCCGAGTCTGTTTCGATTTGCACTTCGTAGCGGCCACGAAGATAGACGCCGCTATTGGACGTAGGGCCGCAGTTGAACTCGACGTGGAGTTTGAAATCTTCAAATTTGGAACTGTTGATCAGCTCAGGGCCACGGTCGGGCCTGAGTAAAATGCCGTTCTCGACTTTCCACACAGGCGACGCGCCGGGCTTATCCTCGCGCCAGCCTGTCAAATCTTTTCCATTAAACAGAGGAATCGGCGAGCCCCAGTTCGGCGGACTTGTTCTCTTGAGGGCAGAAGCTCTGCGCCCGGTCCACTGCCAGGTTTTACCGTCAGGACCGGTCAGCGTACCTGAAAGAGTATTTCCGCTCAGCGTTCCTTCGAAAACCAAATCGCCTTTGCTGTCTTCTTCTTCCTTGGATGAGACGAACTTCAGATGGCCGTTTGAGAGTTCCACGCTGGGAAGCGGGCGGGCGTTTCCCCAGCGGCCCACCATCTCGGCCTTGAGTTGTCCATTGTCCTCGCGTAGTTCCAGCCAGGAGGGATATTCGCGGTCCGGCGCCTTCAACGTCAAATCCCAGCGGCCGAGGAAAGCTGCGGCGGATTCCGTTGAGGGATGGCTGGAAGAGTCGCCGTTGCGGGAATGCGCTACAGCGGCCAACGAAATGATAGCGATGCACGCGAACACGATTCTGTAAATCTTCATCGGACGAGAAGTTCCTTCCAATTAGTGTCGATGTGCGGCTTGCGTGCTTACTTTGGGCTTACTGGTCTTTTTCCAGATACTCATCCGGAACGTCGTCTTCCGGCACTTCGTGCGTGCGCACTTCGCCTTCATCGGCGTCAGGAACATCTTCGACGCCTTTTACAACCTCGGCCTCGAAGGCGTTTCCTTCCTCCAGCAATTCGTCCACGCTCTCCGAATCCGCGCCCTCGCGGTTCGAGAGGCCCTGGAGATCGCCAGACTGGCCACCGGAGCGGGCTCCCAGCCCCTTGGGCTCGAACACCACGGTGTCCACGCCATCGCTCTTGCCGCGGACTCTGCTTCTCTTGAGCGCTTTCTTCTTTTTTGGAGCAGACTTCTTGGCAGACACTGCTTTCTTTGCCGTCTTTTTCTTAAACGCCGGCTTGCGGCCCAGAGTCTTTTTGGGTTTGGCGGATTTCTTCTTTTTGCTGGTTTTGTTTGGCATGGCTGGAGTTTACCACCGACGCGCGGAATCGCACGCAATTCCTCCCACGGACCCGGTTGGTGGAGACGCGCTTGCAAAGCCGGGTGACAACCTCTAGTCTGCTTGGGCTGCGCAAACGAAAGGACCAAATCACTTGCCGGGTCTCTCTCCCGAAGATCTTGTTTTCGGATTCATCTGGTATGTCGCGTTTCTGTTTTCGACGACGTGCCATGAAGCGGCGCACGCGCTCGTCGCCAAGATGGGAGGCGATGAAACAGCAGCTCTCGGCGGTCAGGTCTCGCTGAATCCCGTGCCACACATGCGGCGCGAACCTTGGGGCATGATTGTGATCCCGATTTTCTCTTACATTTCCATGCATGCGATGTTCGGATGGGCGAGCGCGCCATACGACCCGCTTTGGGAACGGCGGCATCCCCGGCGGTCTGGATGGATGGCTCTTGCCGGCCCGGTGGCAAACTTCTCGCTGATGCTCATCGCTGTGGCCGGGCTCCATTTAGGAGCCGCTCTGGGATGGTTTCATCCCGACCCCGTCACCGGCCAACGTGATTTCGCGGCCACTACTCTGCTCATCTTCTTCTCGCTGAATCTGCTGCTGGGCACGTTCAACCTTCTTCCCGTGACGCCGCTCGATGGCAGCACCGTGATTCTGCTCTTTATGACCGAAAAGACCGCACAGCGCTACCTGAACTGGATCCGCGGCAGCGGTTGGGCGATGGCGGGCCTCCTCGTGGGTATTCTCCTGTTTCGCTATATTTATGGGCCAATTTATGGATTTGTGAGCGCGCTTCTTATTCCAGGCAACGTCTAGTGACCCGTAACGAAACACGCCCCCGAGCAGTGTCACCCTTGCGAACATAATCCAAAACCCTCCATTTGCAACAAGGTATTCTTTTTCAGTAAGTTACAAAGCGCGACGAGGTGGTTCTTGGCCTGCCTTTCCTACCTGCGGAGGCACTGGATGCTTCGGTATGCCCACTCTCTTGCTCCGCGTCGATATGAAGTAGAAATATCGGGCTGGGATGGCAATGAGGACTTCTTTGTGGAGAAGTGCGAACTGGAATGGACTGAGGAGACCGGCAAACAGGTGGCGCTGAAACGAGTCCTAAATGACCACGCCATCCTTCTAGTGCGGCTTTTGACCGGCGATTCGGATCGTTCCCAGCCGGTCTATACCAGGCCGAAGTGATTGGGAAAACCAAGAATGGCCTGCATCAATTCCGGCTTAACGTGGTGGCACCTCGCATGAAAGAAGAAGAAAGCTCGGCAGCGCAGCCTCAGCCTGTATAGCAGGCATGAGGATCAGAGCAGGAGCGAGTGAAGGAACAGGAGAGTTCCGCACCGAAACGACACGATGACCCAATATGATATGAGCTGGACAGGAGCATTTGCGCGTTTTGGGCGGGAATTGCGGGCAACAAATGGGATTTGCTCGCGTCAGCGTTGCTAAATTGTTGATTCTTCTGGAGACGCTGAGAGTTGGACAGTTGCGGAGCGAGGATTGGGCGGACAAGCAGGAGACGCAGGAAAAGTGCAGGGATGGCACAAACGTTGCGAGTGTATGCGGTGTGGCACACGCGTATGGCAAAACCGTTGAGTTGACAGCAACAAAGACCTCTTTGACTCCGTGCATTCTGGACGATGATCACTCCGAGCTGGATTTGTTGTCCGCGGTCATGGATGAGATGGGCTATGAGGCCATCACTACTTCTGATCCGGAAGAAGCCTTGAGCCTGGTGCGAACCGGGCGCAGCCGGCTGGTCCTGGCGGATGTAAATATGCCCGGCATGAACGGCTATGAATTTCTCGATCGCGCGCTGCGCTGCGACCCCGGGATTCACGTGATCGTGATGACCGGAGAATACACGCTGGAATCGGCGTTGGATGCCATTCGCCGGGGCGCGACGGATTTTCTTCCCAAACCCATCGACCGCGTTCGCCTGAAGAGAACTTTGGACGAAGTGGCAACGATTTACGACCAGCGGAAACGAGTGCGCGCGCTGGAAGAACAGTTGCTAAAGGATCTGGAGTTTCACGGGATTGTGGGAAAAAGCCCGGTCATGCTGGAAGTCTTCGATTTTGCACGGAAGGTGGCGCGGCATTATACGAACGTGCTGCTGGTGGGGTCGACCGGGACGGGAAAGGAACTGGTGGCGCGGGCGATCCACCACATCAGTCCGGTGAGCCAGCAGAAGCTGGCGATCTGCAACTGTTCGGCGATGGTAGACACGTTGCTCGAGAGCCAGCTTTTTGGACATGTGCGAGGCTCGTTTACCGGAGCGACGGATACCAGGCCGGGGCTTTTTGAGTACGCGAACAACGGGACGGTTTTTCTGGATGAGATTGGCGAAACGTCCTTGCCGATGCAGGCCAAGCTGCTGCGCGTAATCCAGAACCGGGAGATCCAGCGCGTGGGGTCGCCGGAAGTACGGCAGGTCAACGTGCGGCTCATTGCGGCGACGAATCGCGATCTTAGGGCGGAAGTTCTGGCGGGGCGGTTTCGGGAGGATCTTTTTTACAGGCTGAGCTCGATTCAGATTCGCGTGCCTTCCTTGACGGAAAGGCTCGAGGACATTCCGGTGCTGGTGCACTATTTCCTCAAAAAGTATAACGACGTGTATGGAAAGAATATCTCCGGGCTGACGCGGCGGGCGCAGACCGTGCTGCTGCAGCATGCCTGGCCGGGGAACGTGCGTGAATTGGAGAACGTGATCGCTACCGCGGCGATAACGGCGACCGGGGATTTCATCGATCTTGCGGACTTGCCGGAGCATTTGCAGCGCCGCGGCCCGCGAAGGCCCGAAGGCGATGAGTGGCGGCCGCTGTCGCTCGACGAAGTGCGCAAACTGCATATCCAGCGAGTGCTCGAGGTGTGCCAGGGGAACCGCTTGCGGGCCGCGCAAATACTGGGGATCGGCCGCACCAGCCTGTACCGCTATCTAAAACGTGATGGCCATGAGATGCGTGCTCGCGAAAAAAGCGGCGGCGCGGCGGCCTGACGCTCACTTTCCAGAAAACCAGTTCCTGCCATTGCGACAGATGGCGACTCCGGTGGCCCGGTTGCTCCGCGCGTTTTGTGCCCCGAAGGCACAGTGTCCCGCGATGATGCAGTCCTTCTTTTCGCCGGCGTTTGTAACACGAGGAAAATGCAGAGCTTGCCGTGGTGGCGTTTGGCAAGCGCCCTGCACATAGAAAAAGCGTCTAGAAAACTTAAATCGCAGAGACTCAAACTGGGAAGCGGACAGGTTTCATGAGCCAAGAATCGAGAATCGAAAAGATTTGCGCGGAGGCCGACGGCGATACTTCGCAGCAGCCCCGCGCGAAACGGTTCCCACCTCCAGTCATTCCTCAAACTATCCTCAAACCAACTAGCCAGAACCCCCAAGAGCGCCGCTGCTCCCTCCCCTGAGGGGGTGCGGCGCTCCTTTCCTCTTCCTGTACAACGCAAACCTAGAGTGATCGCATGGCCAACTGTGTTTGCCGCTCAGCGCGGCTCACCCTAACATAGGGGCTGTGTGAAGTTCCTCGATCCCGCTGTGCGATTTTGACCCCTTCCATCCGTATGAATCCGCCTACAAGTTACCCGTATTAAGACGGTTTGACATAGCGAATCAAACTGTATTGAATTGCTTAGTCTCTTTCTTGGTTCTCTTCTTTCTCGGGGGTCTCCAAATGCGCACGAACAAGCTCGTGAGCCTGCTTTTTTTCTTCCTGCTGACCGGTGTGCCGCGCCTGCACGCGCAGGTATCCGCGAGCATCACGGGAGTCATCACAGATACATCCGGAGCGCGGGTTCCCGCTGCCGCGGTAACCGTCAAAAACGTGGAGACCGGATCGCTCCGCAGTACCGTGTCGGACGACGCCGGGCGCTACCAGGTGCTCGCCTTGCCCGTGGGCGAATACGAGATCAGAGTTTCCAAGGCTGGATTCCGGGAACAGATCCGAAGCGGCATCCATCTTGCCGTCGGACAAGAAGCCGGAGTGGACTTGACGCTGCAATTGGGCGAGGTAAAACAGCAGGTGACGGTGGCGGCAGAGGCGCCGATAGTTAACACCACGACAAGAGATATCTCGGGGCTAGTGGGGGAGCGGCAAGTGAAGGAACTTCCCCTGAACGGACGAAGCTACGATCTGTTGCTGCCTTTGAATCCGGGGATCGTGAACTTCACTTCACAGAAGACCGGCGGTACGGGCATTTCGAACTCGTCCACGGGAAACAACTTCGCCGTTTCCGGCAACCGTCCGCAGCAAAACATCTTTCTCCTGAACGGAGTGGAATACTCCGGCGCCGCGGAAAACAACATGCAACCGGGTGGAACGAGCGGGATGTTGCTGGGAGTTGACGCTGTGCGCGAATTCAACGTGCAGCGCGACACCTACAGCGCCGAACTGGGCAAACACCCGGGCGGGCAGGTAATCATCGTAACGCAATCGGGAAGCAACCAGTGGCACGGTTCCGCGTACGAGTTTTTGCGCAACAACGCCCTAGATGCACCGAATTTCTTCGATCAAGGCTCCGCGCCGCCTTTTCAGCGCAACCAGTTTGGCGCTTCCATGGGAGGTCCCATCCAGCAGGACAAGACATTCGTCTTTGCCAACTACGAAGGCTTCCGCCAGCACCTGCACCAGACATCCGCGGCATTTGTTCCCGATTTGGCGTCGCGGGCGGCCGCAGTGGCGAGCGTTCAGCCACTGTTGAATTTGTGGCCAACACCACCTGCAAATGCTCCCGATTTCAATGGAATTGCTCAAGTTTTCAGCAGTCCGCTGCAAACCATACGGGAAGACTTTGGCACCGTCCGGGTCGACCGCACTTTTTCGCAGAAGGACTCGCTCGCAGCCATCTATACGATAGATGATGGCAACGACGTGACGGCGACACCTGCGAATCCTTACAGCTCCGATGTCGTCAACTTGCGCGAGCAGGTGCTGAGCCTGGAGGAAACGCACGTTTTCTCGCCCACGCTACTGAATACGGCGCGGGTCGGCTACACGCGCGCAGGCTACTTCTTTACGGGAGAGCCGACTCCGGGTACTCCGGCGGCCGGCGTTCCGGGATTTCTGACTGGACTCCCGGTTGGCGCGGTCGTTGTCGGCGGAAGCGCGGCCTCGAATCCGCAAGCACAGCTGGGATTGGCGGGCAGCAACAACGGAAGCAACCTGACCATCCATCGGAACTTGTACACGTTCGAGGATCGCGTGACGCTCACGCGCGGACGGCATCAGCTCAGTTTTGGGGCGTGGTTCCAACCTTTCCAGTCCAACGAGACGATCGCGCTCAGCCAGTACGGGCAGGCGACGTTTGCGAGTCTTGCTACCTTCCTGCAGGGGACCATTGGCACTTTTCTGTTTGATCCCGCGCCCACGGAGATGAATTGGCGCTCCCTTTTCGGAGCGGTGTATGCGGAAGACGTTATTCGTCTCAGCCAAAGACTTACACTGTCGCTGGGTTTTCGAGCTGAATTCTCGACCGGCTGGAATGAAGCCCACGGCCGCGCGGCGAACTATACATTTTCAAATGGGGTGATCTCGACGCAACCGCACATTGGCGATTCGCTGTTCACCACGAATAACGCAAAGTTTCTGCCCCAGCCGCGGATCGCTCTAGCATGGAGTCCGTTGAGTGCAAAGACTGTCCTGCGCGCCGGATTCGGAATGTACAACGATTTGCAGGACGCGCTGGGATACCGTACGGACCAGAACGCACCTTTCAATCCGACGTATAGCATTCCGTCCCTTGCGGTCTCCAAGCTCCCCATCAATCCAACGGCGCCCATACCGGCAACGGCGAAGCTGGTGCCCGGCGGGGTGCAGCCTGACATGCAGACTCCGACGCTAATCTCATGGTCGCTGCGCGTCGAGCAGCAGCTCTCTCCCAACACGTCGCTGACGGTTGGGTATGTCGGCTCGCATGGCTATCACCAAATTGTTGGTGTAGATGCCAACGAGCCCACGCCCGTGATTTGCCCGGCTACTCCCTGCCCAGCCGTGTATCCCACGTACAATCCAGCCCTCCCGACCACCGCTACCAACTCTCCTACGATCGGATTCCCCATCGGATCGCCTTTGGCGGGAGCATCCGTTCCGGCTGGTAGCTATTACGTTCCAGCCGGAAAAGCAAAACCGAATCCGGCCTTAGCCAATACGTGGACGTGGTTTTCCGAGGGAGTCAGCTCCTACAATGCACTGCAAGTGGACGTTACGCGGCGGATCAGCCAGGGCCTTTCGGTACGCGGAGTCTACACTTTCTCGAAAACGCTCGACGACGGAGATTCCCTGAATCAAACCACTGCGGGAAATGCGCCGGGACTGGTATCCAACCCGTTTGACTTGGCTGCGGATAAGGGCTTAGCGACGTTTGACGTTAGGAACGTTGGTGTCATCAACGCCATCTATGAATTGCCATTCGGGCGAGGAAAAATGTATGCGAGCGATGTGGAAGGATGGAAAAACGGGTTGGTCGGAGGCTGGTCGGTAGCAAGCATCGTCACCATTCAATCCGGGTTTCCGTTTACGCCGCAGCTCAGCTACAACCCATCCAATACCGGCGACACGCGAAATCCCGTAAGGCCGTTCTTGAATCCGAACTTCAAGGGCAGTGTGGTCCTCGGAAATCCCAGCCAGTGGTTTAACCCTGCCGCGTTCATTGCCCCACCTTCCACCATCGGTTTCTTTGGCAACGTCGGAAGAGACACCTACATCGGCCCGGGGCTTGGGACCTGGGATTTTTCGGTTCTCAAAGACACGCGGATTCACGAGCGGCTGAGCGTGCAATTCCGCGCGGAGATCTTCAACATTTTGGACCGGGCTAACTTCAACACGCCAAATCTGATTGTGTTTACGCCGCCGACCGCGACTAACCTGACGGGGCTTTCCGGCACGGCGGGAGCGATCTCGAGCACGTCAACCACTGCTCGTCAGGTGCAATTCGGATTAAAATTGCTCTGGTAGACTCGGGCAAAACGTCAGAACCGGAGCCTCCGGCGCAAGTTTGCATTTCCCCGTGCGAATGGAGGGATGCTCTGTATGTAGTCGCTCCGCGGCTTCCGATTCGAGCGACCGGACTACTGAACGATAACTTGAAGCGTCACACTGTGGCTGACGGCTTGCGCGCCCGCGCCGCCGCTTGCCGTGACAGTCAAAACGAAAGAACCCGTCGATGTACCGCCAGGCGTGGTAGACGCGCTCGGCTTGCCGCTGCATCCGCTCATCGCACACAGAAACCCCGCCAGAACCAACGATGCACAGAGTGGCCATGCACGTTTTTTTCTGGGCCATGCCAGGAGAAATCCGCCAGCCAGTGTCGCACCTAGAAGTGAACCGGCTAGGCGCTGGGCCTCGCCGTGAAAAGCCATGCGGATCGCAGATGACAGTTGAGGCGGTCTGGTGATGCCGAGCGCGACCGTCAAGGGCGTAAAACCGTTGAGGGTGGGCTGCGCGGGCAGGAAAGTGCAAGAAGAACCCATGGGGAGTCCTGAGCAGCTGAGGGAAATGGGCCCAGAGAAACCCAAGCCGGGGCCGGGCGTGAGCAGAATGCTTGTGGTACCGGGACCGCTTCCCGAGATCGTTACGTTCCCTGGATTGACGGAGATCAGAAAATCGGGATTGCCTACGACGATGGTGGCTGCGCCGGAAGTTGAACCTTCGAAGTTTAGATCACCGGAATAGACAGCCGTGATGCTGTGCGGCCCGGTGGTCAGCTGGGTAGTGGTCAGCGTAGCGATTAAATTCTTCACCTGCACAGGATTCCCCAGTGCCGTTTTCCCGTTGAAAAATTGCACGGTCCCGGTGGGATCGATCGCGCCATTTGGAAGCACAATGGCTTGCAGAACAACGGAAGTGTTCGGCAAGGCTCCTGAGGGAAGGAAGAGAATCGTTTGCGTGGGCCCTTTGGCGACGCTCACGCTAACCGGGCCCGCGCTGCTTGCGGAAAAGCTGGCGTCACCGGAATAGCTGACGCTGAGCGTGTGGTTTCCAAGAGCGAGCTGCGTTTCCTGAACTTGCGCGTTGCCCTGACTGTTGAGAGAAGTGCTCAGCAGCGTGCTGGTGTTGCCATTGAACGTGTCGGAAAAAGTGAGTGTTCCCGTGGGGGTCCCCTTTTGGGAGGCTCCGGCGACACTTACCTGTAAGTTGAGGAAGTTGCCGTAGGTCGTGTTTACCTGGGAAGGCGGATTGCCCGACTGGCCGCTAACGAACGCGGAGAATGTAGTGCTGCTGGACTCAGGACTTATGGTGATCGGAATGCCGGTAGAGTTGCTCGCGCCAAAAGTGCCGTCTCCACCGTAACTGGCGGTGACGGAGTATGCTCCACCGGGCAGCGTTTCGATAGCGCCGGAAACCGTCCCCTTGCTGAGGTTGCCGAGATTCACTCCCGCGGAACCTCCAGCGAGGAGGGCCACGTTACCCGTAGGGGTTCCTGTGCCAACACTGGGAGCGACGGTCACAGATGCGGTCATTGGCTGCCCGTGGGTCAGGTTTGTAGACGAAAGCTGTAGTGTGGTCAGTGTCGAGCGAAACGTAATGTTCTGCCAGTTCGCTGCGAGATTGGCGGCGTTGACGGAGCCCCAGCCAGTCGCTAAATCGTAGCCGGGCGTCGCGGAAAAGCCGGTCTGTCCAGGGACATTGTTATTCCCCACCGTTACGTCGTTGAAGATGCATTGAGATTGCGGAGGACTGGTGGAGCTGCAATTCGCAGCGTTTTGAGCGGCCGCGAGCGGATATAGTACAAAGTTTGCTTGCCCTTGGCGGGAATTGGTTTTCTGCGCGATCAGCGCCAGGATGGCGGCGAACGTGGGAGCGGCGGCGGATGTGCCGCCGACGAGCTCGGCGTTGATGAGTTGTCCGCTGGCGTTGGTGGTGCAAATGCCGTCCTGGCATAACAAATATCCATCGTGGCCGGCGGCGGCATCGAGAGAGACGTCCGGGAGGTCGCGCTTGCCATCGTTCGGCACGCCGAGCCCCGCTTGCCAGGATGGCTTGCCGTAAAGAGTGCTGGCGCCGCCGCTGCTTGCAAATAGCGACGCGACGCCGCATACATTCGGATCGGCGCAACTCTCATTCCAGACGACTTCCGGGATATAGCCGAGCGCGGAGGATTGGTCCGGGCCGTTTGTCGCCGACCAGTAAGCGCTGTCCGCGCCGTTCTCATTGAACTGCGTGCCGCCCACGGCGATGTTGAATAGCGTGGAAGCGAGACCGTTCACCGCAAGCCCTTGAGTGGCCGGTGTTATTTGACTGTCGCTGTCACACCCCGCAGGGCCATTATCGCCGCTCGATATCACAACGGTAATGCCCTGCGCGGCCGCTTGCTCCCAGAGATTGTTGAAAAAAGTGTTCTCCGTTTGACCGAGAGCTTGTTCGCATTGGCCAAAACTGGCGCTGAGAACGGGCGCGAGATTGTTGTCCACGATGTAGAGAGAAGAGAGATCCACACCGTCAGTCGAGTTGGTGCTGGCGGAGACGACAAACTTAATAGTGGCCTTTGGCGCGATGGCGCCTGACCACTCGACGTCCAAATCGGCTTCTGTTTCTTCCGGACCAGTCAAATTCCCCGGATCGGGACCGTCAAGAATGATCTCTGGATCGTTGACGGGAAGTCCAAAAGCGATGCGGAAGATTTGCACATCCGAGAGATGGATGTTGTTTCGCGCCACGATGGCAACGCTTTGTCCCGTTCCGTCAATTCCATTCTGATAGAGCGGTGCCGTGTTGTAGATTTTCGCGAAGTCACCCGGCGCAAGGAAGTGTTCCACCCCAGCCGCGCCGCTGAAGGTGAACTCCGGCTGCCACATGCTCGTGTTGGCGATGCGGGTAGCTTTCCCTAAGACACGAATCATCGGCTGCTTTCGAAAATTATGGAGCGTATTTATTCCAGCGACCACCGGCGCGAGCGTTGTAGGGATTTGCGGATCGGAAACGTTTGCGTAGTGTTTCTCCCCGTTCACTACGTAGGAGTGAATGGCGGTATGAAAGGCATCTTTTACTTGGCCGGCAGTGCCGCTGAACTCGATGGACATCGCGCCTTGCCCCACGCGGTTCACACGAAAGCCGTGGGATGTGAGCCAGCCCGTGAGCTTTTGAATATCCGCTGGTGAGGCGCCAAATCGTTTGCCGAATTGATCTGGTGAGAGCCAAGCGTGGAAGTCTGGCGAGGATCTGTCTTGCTGCCTGGCGATGAGACTCTGCAGCGCGGATTCCGCCGCGGCGTCACGGGTTAAAACAAGCAGCATGCGTTCCATGGGGAGATCGGAGGCGGCTTCTCCGCGATCATTGGCAGCCGTAGCAAGGGGATGACGATTGCCGTGCAAAACCACGAGCGAAGACTCATCGATGGCGCCGATGCGACTCGCCCCTGACTGAGTGGTTTGCGCGCGCAACGCGCCGGGTGGGCAGGCAAGAATCGCGGCAGAAAGCGCGAAAGCTACAAGCACATTTTTGTGGAGAGGCATGGCTTCCCTTGGTTCGGTTGGATGGCTGGTGGAGCGCTTGGTTTTATAGCTGAAATCGCAGGCGGTGGAAAGCTCAATTTAACAGCGAATTCCTTTTCCGTTTATGACGGAGATGTGAATGGCGAGCGTGTCTCCATTTTTGCATGCGTCCGGCGGTTCCGCGGCGGCCCACGCGCTTGTCCATTGACTCGATTGTGGTACTTTGGTACATTGGTACCAAGCGGCGGAAAGGCAATAATGACAGACGAAAAAAAGTTCAGCGTCCAGCGCGTACAAACCGGCGTTCGCATGGAAGAACGAATCTTAAAAGTGCTGAAGGCGTTCGCGGAATATCACGATATGACGCTTGGCGACCTCCTGGAGGGCATCGTGCTCCATGCCTTCGATGGCAAATGCCCTTTTGGGGCTGATAGTTTGAAGCGCATCAAGGATCTAAAAAAATTCTACGGGCTCGACCTGGATTCCCGTGCGAGCCACCACCTCACAGAATCGCGAGCCAGTCATTCGCCCAGAAAGGGCAAACGCGGAAAATGAACGCCCGCCTCACGAGATTCTCCATCCCGCTGCTGCGCTGGACCCTTGGTCTGGTGGTCCTGCTCGAATCCTGCCAGTTTCTCTTTTCCAATTCAGCGGCGCATTTCCTCGCTAAGGCCGGATTGCCCTCCTGGATCCAGCCGGTTCTCGGAGGCGCTGAAATCGTCGCTTCTGTTTTATTCCTCGTGCCCGTCACAACCGTGATCGGGAGCTATTTCTTACTTGTCATTTTTGGGCTTGCTGCTCTCGTGCATATTTTGCATGGTCAGTATGAGGTAGGCGGACTCGTTGTCTACGCCGTGGCCGTGCTCGTCTGCTTGGCCCACGCGACAAACCAAACACCCGAAGCAGGCCATGAACGACTTTGAGTGGATGGAAGCATTTGAGAGATGTACTTTGCCCAATGGCACTTTTCATCACGCCGAGCACGTTATGGCTTTCCTGTACTTGCAGAAATACGCGCCACTCGAAGCCCTGGGCCGCTTCGCTGCAAACTTGACACGATTCGCCACAGCACACGGCAAGCCGAATCTTTACAACGAAACGATCACCTGGGCTTTCCTGCTGCTCATTCGCGAGCGGATCGCCCGGGCGAATTCAGAGCAATCCTGGGCGGAATTTTCGGCGAGCAATGCCGATCTCCTGCGCTGGGACGACAATATCCTCAAAAAATACTATCACCCGGAAACGCTGACCTCGGAACTCGCAAAAAAGGTCTTCCTCTTTCCCGATAAGCTGTAGCCCGGCGCCGGTTCCGGCATTGAACAATCCGCCGAAACGAGTTGCATCTTCTACACGTATCGCTTTATTATTTCGGCACGCCTTAGAACACTGAAGGTCTCGCTTCTACTTGCCGGAAGCCAGAGATGAGTTTGCGTTGGAGCCTCACCGGAAGAGATCTGGGACAACGTCTCGAAAAGATGCGAGAAGCCCAGTTGGAGTAGGAATTCTAAAGCCGCATTTCGACAGCCAGTAAGTCGAAAAGTTGGTGGGTTAATCCGTTGAAGAAA
>Ga0210384_10000787_pt1 | contig 46876 bp, 34 predicted proteins | sample IncBWH2MmetaG_FD_160574 | JGI IMG/M metagenome (GOLD analysis project Ga0210384, IMG submission 160574) | Forest soil microbial communities from Barre Woods Harvard Forest LTER site, Petersham, Massachusetts, United States - Inc-BW-H-2-M | ecosystem: Environmental > Terrestrial > Soil >... | reverse complement strand
CCGCCAGCGGTCAGTACCTTGTCGACGGCGCGACGGCGAGCGCCGAATGAAAAACTGCGGGGTGTTGACTTATAGAGCCAACTTTAGGAAGTCATTCATTCAGTGGACTTGCGTCGGAATGAAAAATTGCCTGCTGTTGCACGTCGCACCATACGGCGGCCCGGCTACTTGACTCTCTTCTCTCCTGCCTCGCGTGTTGCTTTGACAAGTTCGACGGCAAGGCTGCCCATCTCCTTGAGCTTGATCGGTGGCTCAGCCGTGTATGCCTCGTGTTCACGGCCAAAATACTTTTCCACGAGATCGCGTCGGATGGAGTCTTGCGAGTCGCGATCAAGGTTTGCAATGAACGGGCCCAGCGATGCCAACTCCATTTGAGCCTGGGTAGCCCGATCGCCCGTCGTGCGATGCCTGGCCGACTCGCGTGCCGTATAGATCGCGGGTGCAGTGATTGCGAGAGCGAAGCCGAATCGAAGCGCAATTTCGCCCAAGTTCAAGTGATCGAGTGATGCGGGGAGGATCTTGAAGAAAATGTACGCAGCGATTCCGATTCCCAGAACGAAGAACGCGATCGTCGCCCATCGCCAGCGGTTTGCAGACTTCAGCTCGCGCTCGGCAATCACCGCGTAGTTCGCGGTGATGCCCTTCGTACCAATTGCCTCGACAAGCTTGATAACTTCCTGTTCCTTTTCGGACAGGCGCTCTATAAGTGCGCCGACTTCCTTGTCCGCCTCATTGGATCGGGTGGCGTAGTCGTTGGATTGCTGCGCCAGTAGCGATGTAGATCGTTCGCCGCGTTTCTGTTCGGCCTCGGAGAATTCCTTCTCTAGCTTCGCGATCGCCGCCTCGTTGTCTGACCGCTGCTGAGCGATTTTTTCGGCCAGAGTTGATAGATCGTCAGAAGCTTTGGTCATCGCGGCGCGCAACTCCACGGCATTGACAGCCATGGTAGCGACCAATTTCTCTTGCTCGTGGGCGACGTCCTCGATCGCTTTGGCAAACTGGTCGCGAGTGGCAGCCTGCGCTGCATCGCGTTCAGCGCTCACATCTCGGATGGCTTGCTGCGCGAACTCCTCAACCTCGCGAATGCGTGCTAGCTGAGCTGAATCCAACGGGCCAGTGCCGCTTTCCGGGAATATCGCCCACAGGTACGGATAGACATTGCCGTCAAGTTGAGCCCTCGCGTTAACCAGATGCCCGAGATTTCTATTCGCCGCGAAGTTTGTCAGTTCGTTCAACTCTGCCGCAATGTGCACGTTGATATTTGCCAGTCCCCCCTCGCTCAGAAGGAGCGGATCGATAGTCGCAAGTCGGTGTCGAAGTAAGCGCGCGTTCGCAAACACCCGATCACGGATGTAGGCAGATTCGGGTGTTGCTGCCGGGTCGATCGCTCTGAAAGACTCGTGCCCTTCCAGGTCCAAAATCTGGGTCAACATCGATTCCATGCGACCCAGGTTTGGCAATAGGCCGCGGAATGTCGCGGTCAGGGAAGACTCGTCGCTCATTCTTTTCTCCTCATCAATGCGCAGAGCTTGCCACAGCGCCGGCGCCGTGAGCGTCGATCGCTCGGCCCAAGGCGGCCCAGGTGAGCCGGCGATTCGCGATTCGACAAAGCTCGCAAGGCGGCCGGTATCAGCTTCCAAGTCCGTGACATTCGCGCGAAGACCGCGAGCGACACGGGAGACCTCGGACACTCGCAGCGACTGTTAGGGCACAAGAACCGGGACATGACGGAGCACTACGTTCGCGAGCGCGTCGGCCAGCGAGTAAAACCACTCCGTTAATGCTGCTCAAGCGGCCGCTTGGTCACGCGCTGCAAGCACAAAGCGGGCATCAAGACGATGCAGCAAATCGAACGTATCGATGCAGGGGACGCCAAAGTGATCGCAGACGTTTGGGATTGTGAATTTCCGCTTGATCGCCGGATTTCTCTGCTCGTGCGTCACTATCGTGAATCCGCTCACCCTTGCCTTTGCAATTAGCCAGGGGTCGGCCCCAGAGAGAAATTCTTCCATCGCCCCCGGCTTCATGCCGTCAGCGAGACCAGCGACGTAGGCCGCAACCTCGCCAAACACACCCTGTGTCGCTGCATCGGACTCGACTAGAAAAAGATCGGAATTCGCCTCGGCCCATTGCGCCAATTCGTCATTGCCTCGACGAAGTTCGGCCGCGACACTGGCAACACTGGCAACATCGCCCATGAGAGACGATGCCTCCAAACAGCTCCAGTATCCGGGGCAGATGGCCATACGGTAGTAGCGATTCTTCGCCTCGATCAACGTGTTTGCGTCAAGCAGGTGGCTCATTTCTCGAGTTGCTCCGCGAACACATTGATCTTGGACGGCTGAACGCCCAGGAGCCGTCCCGCGTCACGCATGAGCAATCGGCCGCTCTTTGCTTCGGCAATCACAGCACGGGCAAATCTGACGCTGTTTTTGGCCCCTGCGTTGCGATAGAAGTTACCGCCGCCGCCTTCGGCGTCTCGGAACGTCTGGAGTTGCGCGAGGTAATGCGCTAGGTAGACCTGACGATCAACCAAGCCGCTTTGCAAAGCACGACGCATGATGACCAGTTGGCTCACGTGGAAGTGCTTCGCCAGCGCTGCCACCCGCTGCTCGACGATCAAGTCGGAAGCCTGCCACAGCGGCAGAAACAAGGCGGCAGGTACCAAGAACTCCGCTGCAATGGCGTTGCACACGACTTCCTCCCGTCGGTTGTTGCCTAACGCAACGTTGGACACTCCCGTGGAGCCGATCCAGATGTGGGCAAGCTCATGCGCGAAGGTGAAGAGTCGCGCGGACGGTGCGTCTGCAGCATTGATGAAAATCAGTGGTGCGATGCGATCGCTCAGTGCGAATCCGCGGAACTCGCCAACATCCAGCTTTCGATGCGTGTTGTTGCCGACGATCCCACTGCGCATTACGAGGACGCCCGCCTCCTCCGCCGCCCGGATCAAATCGCGCGCGAACGTCTCCCAATTGCCACCGCCTTCCACAGCGACCCCAAGGACTGCGCGCATGTGAGCAGCGACCTCGACCGGAGGGCTCTCGTAGTTGAATCGGCCGACGAAAGGCAACTCCGACGCACCAATGTCGATCTGGTGATCGATGAACCAGGCTTGACGCTGGAGCGCAATCCGAACCGTGTCTAGGAGGTCGAGGCTCGGTGCACCGAGCGGCTCTCCGGCTACCGTCCGGAGATCGGGCAGCGGCAGATTCTCAATCGGCGGATTTGCGAGAAACAGGTAGCCGAATGGCAGGTGCAACGCCGCTGCGATCGTCTGGGCCTGCTTGAAAGTTGGCCGGGCTTCGCCTAGCTCCCATGCCTTCCAACGCTCGTGCTTCACCTTGACGGAGTCGGCAGCGTCCTCCAAATCCAGGCCGGCTCTCTCCCTCGCCCACACGAGTAGCGGAGGATTGATCAGCGCTTCTGGATGAGCCATCGAACGAGGATAGCAGTCGGTCTAGGCCGCCATTGCTAGGGGTCGCGCTGATTTCTGTAGAAATCGAGCGGGAATTGTAGAAAAGCCCCGGACAGCTGAACTGTACGGGGCTTCCTATGAAATCGGGTGGTGGCCTGGGGCGGAATCGAACCACCGACACGCGGATTTTCAATCCGCTGCTCTACCAACTGAGCTACCAGGCCAATCGTCTTCTTCAGACTCGCTTCGTCGAATGCCCCAGCCGGGGCGCTCAGCGAAGCCCGCTAGTATAGCAGCGTTCGACGCCGCCACACCGCATCGGGCGAAAAAAGCGTTCAGCCGCCTGCGCCGCGCTTGCCGCGCGACAGATCCACGCCCAGCTGCTTGAGCTTGCGGTACAGGTGGGTGCGCTCCAGGCCGGTCTTCTCGGCCACGCGGGTCATCGAGCCGTTCTCGCGGGCCAGGTGGAACTCGAAGTAGCTCTTCTCGAAGGCGTCGCGGGCCTCGCGCAGCGGGCGGTCGAGGTCGAAGCTCTGTTCCGGCTGCGGGCCGAGGTTCAGCGGGGCCGCCGGCTGCAGGCCGAGGCCGCCGGTCATGGCGGCTTCGACGGTCAACGCGTCGGGGCGGTAGCCGCCGTTGCCTTGCAGCATGGCGGCCTGGAGGTCGGCGGGGGCGGCCGGGCGCGAGCTGGGACGGGCGAGGCCCTGCTCGACGGCGCGCAGCAGCTTCTGCAGGGTGATGGGCTTTTCCAGGAAGGCGATGGCGCCGTACTTGGTGGCCTCGACGGCGGTGTCGATGGTGCCGTGGCCGCTCATCATGATGACCGGCATGTTCAGCTGCGCGGTGGCGCCCCACTCCTTGAGCAGCGTGATGCCGTCGACGTCGGGCATCCAGATGTCCAGCAGCACGAGGTCGGGACGCAGGCGCTCGCGCACGAGGCGTGCGTTCGCGGCGTTTTCTGCGACTTCCACCGTGTGACCCTCGTCGGTGAGGATCTCGGACAGCAGGGCGCGGATGCCCATTTCGTCGTCAACTACAAGAATCGTGGCCATGAATTCGGGAAGGGCTGCGGGTCGGCTCGGCTGAGCGGTTCCCGGAAGCGAATAGCGCTTTATACAGGGGTTTCGCGGGGCGACCCTGGGGGGGCAGCCTCGACGAAGCGGGAAAATGATATCGAAACTTGGGCTCCGGCCGCGCCGGTCGCGCCGTCTTCGCCGCTGCCCAGGTTCGCGATACGGACGCGGGCTCGGTGTTCGTCGGCGATCTTCTTGACGACCGCCAGGCCCAGGCCGGTGCCCTTGGACTTGGTGGTGACGTAGGGTTCGAACGCGCGCTGGAGGACATTCTCCGGAAATCCGGGCCCATTGTCCTCCACCTTGAGGCGCACCGCGCGCAGGCGCCCGTCGTCGTTGCGGGCCGATTCGGTGCGCACGCACACGAGGGCGTCCGGCCAGATCGACGCGGCGTCCAGCGCGTTCTGCACGAGGTTGTGCACCACCTGGCGCAGCTGGGTGGTGTCGCCCATGATCTGCGGCAGGCCGGTCTCCAGCTTCGCGATGAGGTGGCCGTTCTCCTGGGCGTCGCCGTACAGCGCCAGCACCTCGTTGACCAGCGCGTTGAGATCGACCGGCGCCAGCGTGGCGCTGGGCAGGCGCGCGTAGTCGCGGAACTCGTTGACCAGCTGCTTCATCGCCTGCACCTGGGCGACGATGGTGCCGACGCCGCGCTGCAGCATCGCCTGGTCGGCCGCGTCGGCCAGCTTGCTCTCCAGCTTGAACTGCAGGCGTTCGGCCGACAGCTGGATCGGCGTGAGCGGGTTCTTGATCTCGTGGGCCAGCCGGCGCGCCACCTCGCTCCACGCGGCCGAACGCTGCGCCGACACGACCTCGGTGATGTCGTCGAACACCATCAGGCGCGCGTCGCCGGGCAGCAGCGCGCCGCGCACCAGCAGCGTCAGCTCGTGGCCCTTGTCGCCCACCTTGAGGTCGAACTGGTCCTGCCACAGCACGCGCTCGCCGGCCTCGGGGCTGGCCAGGTGCAGCTCGAAGCGCTGCTCCACCGCCTGCGCGAAGTCGGCCAGCAGCGGGATGTCCTCCAGCTTGCGGCCCTGGTACGCCGACAGCGGCACGCGCAGGATGCGCGTCGCGCCGGGGTTGACGGTGTCGATGCGCCACTGCGTGTCGAACAGGATCACGCCCGCGGTGAGGTTGTCCAGGATGGTCTGCAGCCGCGTGCGCGCGCCCTCCACCGCCGTCACGCTGCGATCGACGTCGGCGCGGGCCTGGCCCAGCTGCTCGGTCATCTGCGCGAACGAGCGCGTGAGGCCGCCGATCTCGTCGCGAGACTCGTAGACCGGCTTGGCGCCGAGGTCGCCGGCCGCGACCGCGCGCATGCCCTCGGCCAGCAGCAGCAGCGGCCGCGCCAGCTGGTTGCCGAACGTGATGGCGATCAGCACCGAGCCGAACACGGCCAGCACCACCGCCAGCGTCAGCGTGCCCACGTACATGCGGCGCAGGCCGTCGCGGGCCAGCGCGCGTTGCTGGTAGTCGCGGTAGGCGGCCTGCACGGCCAGGGCGTTGTTGACCACCACCGGTGGCAGCGGCTGCACCGCGAGCAGGAAGCGCTCGCTGTTGTCCAGCGACAGGCTGCTGGAGGGCACCTGCACCACGGCCCGCACGCGCGCGGCCACGCCGGTGCCCGGCGAGGCCTCGTCCTCCAGGCCTTCCACCTGGCTGGCCTGTCCCGCGGCGCGGGCCTGGCGGATCAGCGCCGCGGTCGGGCGCTCGGGCATCAGCGACGGGCGCGAGCTGGCCGCCAGCATGATCTGGCCGTTGCCGGCCACCAGCGCGAGATCCTGGGCGCCGATCTGGTCGCGCATGCGCTCCAGCGTGAGCGCGGCGCCGGGCGCGTGCGGGTCGCCCAGGCGGGTGGCGACGTTGCGCGCCTTCTCGACGAGATCGGCCGCCAGCGTGTCGAGCGTGCCCTTGCCGAGGTTCAGGCCGGCCACCAGCGCGTTGTCGACCTTGGTGTCGAACCAGGCGTCGATGCTTCGGGTGACGAACTGCAGCGACACGGTGTAGATCAGCGCGCCGGGCACGACGCCCACCAGCGCGAAGATGGCGGCCAGCTTCAGCAGCAGCCGGCTGCCGAACTTGCCGCTGCGCCAGCGCAGGCCCAGGCGGATGGTGGCGCCCACCAGCACGATGAGCAACGCCAGCGCCACGACGGCGTTGAGCCAGAACAGCCACACGAAGTTGCGCTCGTACAGCGTCGGCTCGCCCGAGGCGAGCGAGACCACGAAGCCCAGCACGAGCGCCACGCCCAGGAAGGCGAGGATGGAGACGGCCCACACGAAGCGCACCGAGCGGCGGCTCATCTTGAACGACGGCCGCTTGCGGCCGGTCTTCGGGGCGTCGTAGCCAGAGCTCACTTAGTCGACCGGGAGCGTGCGCTCGACGCCCAGCTTCCACTCGGACTGGGCGTTCAGGTCCAGGCGCATCGGCGGCGGCAGCTGCGAGGAATCGAGATAGAACTGGAAGTCGACGTAGTACTTGTCGGTGGCGTTGACGTCGGAATCGGCGATGCGCCAGTGCGCGATGCGCGTCACCGTGGTGAGCGCCTCCTCCAGCGACGGGTACGACTGGCTGAACGCGCCCAGGCTGACGCGCCAGGCCGAGGTGAGCGGCTGGTACGACAGGCGCCAGCTGCGCGACACGCGCGCGACGCGCTCGTCGCGCCAGTACCAGCGCGGCTTCTTGATGGTGGCCTCCGCCACGAAGTAGACCGGCACGCCTCGGCGCAGCGCATCCTCCACGGCCCGGCTGAGCGTGAGGTTGGCCGCGAAATCCAGCACCACGCCGCCGTCCTGGCGCTTGGCCGCGATGGTCGGCAGCTCGACGCCCTGCGCGCTCGCCTCGGGGGCGAACGCCGCCAACCCGACGAAGCACGCGACGGCCAGGAACGCTGCCGCCACGACGCGCCGGGCGTCTTGGGCCAGGCGAGTCCAGCGGCGAGGCGGTCGGACCAGGGACAGGTGCACGGTGGCGATGCGAAGTTCGCGCATTGGAGCGCGGAGTGTCTTGAAGCGATACGAAACGTGGAGGCGTCAGTCCGCGCCGGCAGCAGGCTTCTTGCGCAGCAGCGCGTAGTAGAAGCCGTCGGAAACGACGTGGGAGGCCGCGTCGACACCGCTGCCGGGCGATGGCGCCCCGGTCGAACCATTGTCCGGCAGCGGCAGCAGGTGGCCGGGCGAGCGGTCGTCCAAATGGGCGACTGAGGTACCGCGGCGTTGCAAAAATGCGTCGATCTGGTGCTCGCCCTCGGCCTTGAACACCGAGCAGGTGGCGTAGAGCAGCCAGCCTCCGGGCTTGAGCACGGGCCACAGGGCGTCCAGCAGCTCGGCCTGGATCTTCGCGAGCGCGGCGATGTCGTCTTCCCGGCGCAGCCAGCGGATGTCCGGATGGCGGCGCACGATGCCCGAGGCGCTGCATGGCGCGTCGAGCAGGATCGCGTCGAAGGGCTGGCCGTCCCACCAGTCGGCCGGGCGGCGGCCGTCGCCCGCGCGGGTGCGCCCCTTCAGGCGCAGGCGCGCGAGCGTGTCGTCCACGCGCGCGAGGCGCTGCGGGTCGGCGTCGAGCGCCAGCACGTCGAGGTCGGCGAGCTCCAGCAGATGGGCCGTCTTGCCGCCGGGCGCGGCGCAGGCATCGAGCACGCGGGCGCCGGGGGGCAGGCCCGCACCCACCAGCAGGTTGCCGGCGCGCTGGGCGGCCGCGTCCTGCACCGAGACGACGCCGTCCGCGAAACCGGGCAGCCGTTCGACCGGCACCGGGGCCTCGAGCACGATGGCCTGGGCCTCGATGAGCTCGCCAGCGAGCCCGGCCGCCTGCAGCTTGACCAGGTACTCCGCGCCTGTGGCCTGGCGCACGTTCACGCGCAGGGTCATCGGCGGACGTTCCTGCGCGGCGGCCAGCAGGCCCTGCCAGTGCCCGGGCCAGTCGGCCTTCAGTCGGTCTATCCACCACGCAGGGTGGTTCCAGCGGGCCACGGGCTGCTTCAGCGCGGCAGCCACGAGGGCATCGCGCTCGCGCAGGAAGCGGCGCAGCACGGCATTGACGAACGAACCCGACTGCGGCGCGCGCCGGCGCACGGCCGTCACCGCCTGGTCCACCAGCGTGTGATCGGCGTAGGGCGGCGCCTCGTCGGGCCACAGCAGGGCCAGCGCGCTCAGCAGCAGGGCCTCGACCGCGGGCGGCGGCGTGCGCGGCGCGAGCATCGCGCGCAGCGCCTGGGCGGCGCCGAGCCGGCGCAGCACGAGGAACGACAGCGCCTGCGTGCCGGGCCGCAGCGGGCCCGGGCACGCCGCGAGGACGTCGGTGAGCGAACGGCCGCCACGCACGGCCTGCACGGCGTCGGCGGTCTGCTCGAGCAGGCGGGACAGCGCCGGGGCCTGGCCGGCGGACGCGGCGCGATTGTTGTTGTCGGAGGTCACGCGCTGCAGTCTAACCACCGGGCTTTGCTGCGGCGCAACCGGGGGATGTCAGGCCGCAAAGGTGTCGGAATGGCGCGACCGAATGCGCGAAAGCCCGGGAATCCGCGCGGAATGGGAGGCCGCAAACCCGGGAAATGTGGCGTCGGCGCAAAATGCATGGTTCCGCGATCCACGCCAGACGCCCATGTCCACCCCCGCCTCGCCGCCCGACTCCTCGCCCACCGCCAGCACCGCGTCGCCGCGTTCGCTGGCGCTGATCCGCAGCGAGGCCGACCTGGCCGCCCTGCCGGCCTCCGAGCGCATCCGCTACCGGCTGGTGGGCGCCGACTGCCGCTTCCATGCCAACGACAACATCTCCGACTTCGTGCGCGCCGGCGAGACCGAGGAGCTGAAGGCCGAGGTGGCCGAGAAGATGCAGGAAGTGCTGCGCGCGCTGGTGATCGACACGGACAGCGACCACAACACGCAGGAGACCGCGCGGCGCGTGGCCAAGATGTTCGTCGACGAGGTGTTCCGCGGCCGCTACCAGCCGATGCCGCCGGTCACCGAATTTCCGAACGTCTCGCGCCTGAACGAGCTGATGATCGTCGGCCCCATCTCGGTCCGCAGCGCGTGCTCGCACCACATGTGCCCGATCCTGGGCCGCATCTGGATCGGCGTGCTGCCCAACGAGCACTCCAACCTGATCGGGCTGTCCAAGTACTCGCGCATCGTCGACTGGATCATGACGCGCCCGCAGATCCAGGAGGAGGCGGTCACAATGCTGGCCAACGTGCTGCAGGAGCGCGTGAAGCCCGACGGCCTGGCCATCGTCATGGAGGCCGATCACTTCTGCATGCAATGGCGCGGCGTGAAGGACCTCGACTCGGCGATGACCAACAGCGTCATGCGCGGTGCGTTCCTGAAGGATTCGAACCTGCGCCGCGAGTTCCTGTCGCTGCTGTCCAAGAAGACCGCCTGAGGAGCCGCCATGCTGGTGCGACTGATGTATGCGAGCCGCGCGGCGGCCAACCTCGACAACGAGGAGGTCACCGCCATCCTGCGCAAGTCGCGCGCAACGAACGCGCGCGAGGGCCTCACCGGCGCGCTGTGCCTGTGCAACAGCGGACGCCTGTTCATCCAGGTGCTAGAGGGCGGCCGCGACGCCGTCAGCCGCCGCTACAACCGCATCGTGGCCGACCCGCGCCACGCCGACGTCACGCTGCTGCAGTTCGAGGAGATCGACGAGCGCCGCTTCGCGGGCTGGTCCATGGGCCAGGTCAACATGGCGCGGCTCAACCCCGGGCTGATCCTGAAGTACTCGGAGCTGGGCCAGCTCGACCCGTGGTCGGTGCCCGGCGAGGCCACGGCGGCGCTGTTCGACGAGATGATCGCAACGGCGGCGATCATGGGGCAGCCCTGAGTACCCGGAAGCGGTCGAGCTGACCGCTTCCGGGGGCGGGGATCAGAGTCCGCCGCCGCCGCAGCCCTTGCTCAAGTAGTCGCTGATCAGCGTGAGCTGTTCGGCGTTGGTCTCGCGCGTCCAGGCCGGGCCGTGCGCGTAGTCCTTGAGCACGTGGAATTCCACGGGCTTGCCGGCCGCCTTCGCCTTGTCGACGAACAGCTGCGACTGGATCAGCGGCACCGTCTGGTCGCGATCGCCGTGGTAGACCATGATGGGGATCTGGATCTTGTCGGCCAGCGTCAGCGGGCTGAGGCCACGAACGGTGGCTTCCTGGTGCTCCCTGAAGAACGGGTTGCGATAGAAGCTGGACCAGATGCGTTCAATGTCGGACACCCCTGCGCCGGCGATGGCGCACTTGTAGAGGCCGTTCGGACGCACCGACGCCGCGAAGGCCGCGTAGCCGCCGTACGAGAAGCCGAACATGGCGACCCGCTTCGGATCGGCCAGCTTCTGCGCCGCCAGCCACTTCGCGCCGTCGTCCTTGTCGTCCTGCATCTTCTGGCCCCACTCGCGGTCGCCCGCGAACCACAGCGTGCGGCCCCATCCGGTCGAACCGCGGTACTGCGGCTGCAGCACGACGCGGCATTGCGAGACCAGCAGCGGTACCCAGGCCGACCAGTCGTAGTCCATCGTATCGCGCGCCCACGGGCCGCCATGCGGATGGATGACGGCCGCGTACGGGCCGGGGCCGCACAGCGCCGGGTTGGGCACCGTGAGGTACGCGGGGATGTTCAGGCCGTCGCGCGCCGCGTAGTAGACGAACCGTGCCGAACCCAGCGCGCGCTTGTCGATCGTCGGATATTCCTTGGCAAGCAGCTGGAGCTTGCCGTCGCGCATCAGGTAGTCCTCGGTCGGGTACGTGAGCCCGCTGACGCGGATCAGGTAGGCAGGCACTTCCCCAGCGACGTACTGGACGAGGCGCACCGACACGCCGTCGAACGAGCGGATGCTGGCCTTCGCGCCGCTGGCGACGCCCACCAGCGGCTGCTCGATCTCCGGGATGCCCAGCGCCTGGCCCACCCCGCGCAGCAGCGCGCCGATCTGGGGGTCGACCCAGAGGTCGTCGCCGCCCATGTGGCCTTCGAAGGTGAAGCCGTCGTAGCCGTCCACGCCCGATTGGCCGTCCAGGCGGAGCGAGCGCACGCCGTCGGCATCGAAGTATTTGTGCTCGAACAGCGTGGCCGTGGTCTTGCGGGTGGCGATGTCGTACTCGTACAGGCCGGCGAATTCATGGCCGACATTGCTGAGGATGACGGCCGAGCCGGGCGCCGTGCCGACGGCGACCACGTTCACCTCGTCGCGGTTCTTGACGTAGCTGCGGAAGTGCTCCTTCCAGTCGCCGTCCTTCTCGCGGAAGTCGATGGCGATGAAGGCGCCCTTGTCGTCGCTGCCGCCGCGCGACTTGGCCCATGGCTGGCCCGCCGCGTTGATCCACACGTCGTTGTCGTCCTCGGCCAGCCGCATCAGGCGCGTGGCCGCGTGTGTGTGCATGTTGTAGCGGAAGACGGCGCGGCCCTTGCCGTGGCCGCTGCTTTCCAGCACGACGTTGTCGGGGTCGGCGGCCAGCCGGGCGAGCACCGTCGGATTGGACAGCGCGTCCTCCAGCTCCTGCCCGCCCGAGCGGCCGGCGCCGACCGCCGCCATCGGTTCCGTCCACTCCTTGCCTTCCAGGTCGGTGAACAGCAGCTTGGTGATGAAGGTCTTGACAACGCCGTCCCAGCGCAGGTCGAACGGCTGCACCATGTTGACCTGCAGCATGTCGTTCTTCAGGAACGACGCGCGGCTGATCTGCATGGCCTTCGAGCCGATCACCGTGGGCCTGGCCGACATCTTCGACGTGTCCCACACCAGGATGCTGCGGTTGTCGCCCTCGCTCTGGATGGCCAGCAGGTGCTTGCCGTCGGGCGAAAGCTGGAAGCCGGTCATGGCGGGGAACTGCGCCAGCATCTCGACCGTGGGCACGCGGATGGGCGCCTCGTCGGCCGGCGCGGCATGCGCGCCGCCGCATAGTGCCGTGGCGGCCAGCGCGGCCAGCGCGCGGCAGCCGGTGCGCAACAGGAACGTTGTCATCGATGGGATCTCCGGAAATGGAAAAAAGCCCCGGCAACCGGGGTTGCCAGGGCTTCGTGGCGCTTGCGCGTCAGAAGGACTTCGAGAAGCTCGCGAAGAGAGTGCGGCCGTAGAAGTCGTAGCCGCTGTACAGGGGCGCGTTGCCGACCTTGTTGTAGTAGCCCGACGAGATCGACGGCGGCTTGCGGTCGAACACGTTGCGCATGCCCAGCGTGAACTTCCACTTGGCCACCGAGTCCTCGTACGTCACCGCCGCCGAGTGCAGGAAGTAGTCCGGCGTGTTGTACTTGTGGATGCTGGTGCCGGCGTCTTCTTCCAGGTAGCGGTAGCTGTTCGTCTTGCCGACGAACTCCGTGCTCCAGGAACCGGTCCAGTTCCTGACCGCGTAGGTCGCCAGCATCGAGCCCGACCACTTCGGCGAGCCGATGTTGCCGTTGACGTCGTCGTACGGATCGCCCGCGAACAGCTTGGTGGCCTGGCGCATGTACTGCGTGGCCTGCATCTTGAGGTTCAGCTTGCCGATGCCGATGGTGTTGGAGTAGTTGAAGGCGTAGTCGTTGCCGCTCGTGATGTTGGTCGCGACGTTGACGTAGCTGTCGTTGACCGTCAGCGCGTTCGTGCCCGCGTCACGCGCGACCAGGCGGCAGTAGCTGCCACCGGAGCGGAAAGTCGGGTCGTTGTAGCACAGCGACAGGATGTTGGCGACGCCGACGCGGTCGATGCCGTTGTTCACCTGGATCTGGTAGTGGTCGAACGAGAACTGCAGGTCGCCCATGCCCGTGGGCAGCGTGGGCTGCAGCACCATGCCCCACGAGATGTTCTTCGACGTCTCCGACTTCAGGCCCGACGCGCGGCCGCCCGACGTGACGTCCTTGATGCTGCTCGTCTGGCTGAAGCCGGTCGGCACGCCTTCGGACGCGCAGTTGGCCGCCACCGTGGCGCCCTTGGACTCGTAGTTGTTGCACGGGTCGCCGGAGGCGGACAAGAAGCCCGTCGTCGCGCCCACGTACTGCTCGAACAGGGCCGGCGCGCGGTACGACGTGCCGTCGGAGGCGCGCAGCGAGAACCACGTGACCGGCGAGTACAGCGCGCCGAACTTGTGGGTCGTGCCCGGGCCATAGGAGCGGTAGTCGGAACGGCGGATGGAGGCGTTGAGCGTCAGGTCCTCGGCGCCCGGCAGCTTCTTGAGCAGCGGCAGTTCCACTTCGCCGAAGATGTCCTTGGACGAATCGCTGCCGCGTGTCTGCGTGGCGGACGAGAAGTTGTAGAAGTCGCCCGACGACATGATCTCGGACGGGGTGTCGTTGATGAAGTTGCGGCGGAATTCCGCGCCGAACGCGCCCTTGGCCTTGCCGTAGGGCAGCGTGAACAGGTCGCCGGTGCTCGACGCCGTCAGCACGTCTTCCTTGTACTTGGTGACGCCGGTGATATTGTCGTTCTTGACGAACGCGAGCCAATTGGCGGGCAGCGTGCCGCCGATGACGGCCGAGCTCAGCACGGGCGCGGCCACGCAGCCACCCTGCGTGTTGACGCAGTTGTAGCCGCCGGCGCCGTTGGACACCACGTTCAGGCTCTGGGCCAGCTTGCTGGTCTGGAAGCCGTCGTACGTGTAGGTGCCACGGCTTTCGCTGTGGGTCAGCGAGACGTCGTAGTCCCAGTTGACCTTGGCGAAGTTGCCGCGCAGGCCTGTCACGAAGCGGGTGAAGTTCACCGCCTGCTCGGAGTTGGTGTTGCCGGAACCGATGAAGGCGCGCACGCCAAGGGCCTGGCCGTTGGTGATGCTGGTGGGCGCCGTCTGCACCGTGCTGAACGCCAGGTTCGACGGGATCAGCGGGCTGCCCTTGGCGTAGTCGAGCGACAGCTGGCGGAAGCCGACCTGCGACGACTCGCGGCGGTTGAACATCGCTTCCCAGTACAGCTCGGCGGTATCGCCCAGCGCCGGCAGGTCGATGCCGCCCTGCGTGAACAGGTTGTGCGTGCGCACCGGCGACATCATCGTATTGTTGAGCACTCGCGGATCGAACGTGTCGCGCACGTTGAGCGAGCCGCCGCTCACGCCTTCGTAGCCCACCAGGCCGGTGGTCACGCCCGAGTTGGGACGCCAGCGGTTGAACTTCTGGCCCGCGCCGTTCGGCGCGCCCGCGGCCGGCTGGCCGACGACGGAACTGGTGCCGATGGTGTTGATTGTGACGCCGTTGTCGCCCGTGCTCGTGATCGGGTAGCACTTGGGCTTGCCGGTCAGCGGGTCGTGGTAGTCGCCACTGCCCCAGGCACCCACGCCAGTCTTGTCGCTGGTGCGCAGGTAGTCGGTGTTGCAACGGCTCCAGCTGCGCTGGCCGAGCGTCAGCGCCTGCTGTTCGTCGAACGAGTACGAGGCCAGGAAGTGGGCGCGGTCGGTGACAAGGCCGCCGGACAGCGCGAAGGCGTATTCGTTGCCGCCGCCGTGCATGGTCTGCTTGGTGCCGGCGTCGACCGTGATGGCGGACAGGTCGCGCTTGGTGATGACGTTGACCACCCCGGCGATGGCGTCCGAGCCGTAGATGGACGAGGCGCCGTCCTTCAGGATTTCGATGCGGTCGATGACGGACGCGGGCAGCGTGTTCAGGTCGGGCGCGCCAACCGAGCCGCGCGTGCCGGACGGCGCCACGCGGCGGCCGTTCAGCAGGATGAGGGTGCGGGTCGGGGCGAGGCCGCGCAGGCCCAGGGTGTTGGCGCCCGGGCCGCCGTCGGTGACGTAGTTGCCGTAGGAGTTGTTGATCTGGCTCTGGCCGCCCGTGATGGCCGTGCTCTGCAGGATCTGCGAGACGGTGGTCAGGCCGGCCAGCGCGGCGTCGGTCGTGCGGACAACCTGCACGGGCGAGGCAGTGTTCAGCGAGTCTTGCTTGATGCGCGAGCCCGAGATCACGACCGCCTGCACGGCGTCGCGCTCGGGCGCGGAGGCGGCGGGCGCCGCCGGGGCGGCCGTCTGCGCGGCAGCGGATTGCAACAGGATCAGGCTGAGCACCGCCATTGCGACGGGTTTCTTTTCAATACGAGGCAGGGTATGCCGCATCAATTCTCTCCAGTGGGTAGTGTTTCAATTCCGTTGCCGACCCTTGCTCGTAGCTGTCCTGAACTTGTAGTTCATGAAACCTGAGTGACCCTCGCAACACAATCGCAATCAAAAGTTAACATATCCATCGAGTACCTGTCATGTAGCTGAAGACCCTTTGTGGGTTTACCCGAACTACTGGCGCCATGATTTGAAAATCCTGTCGCGCAATCCCGGCATCGACATCAGTCCGCTACAAACGGACGTGGAGGAGACACGGATGAAGAAGTTGATCGCGGGTGATCCACCGGCCATCGCACGCCTGGCCGATCGGCTCAAGCAGGCGAGCTCGCCCCTCGAATTCCAGCGGATCCAGTGCGTCTTGATCCGCCTCACGCTGGGCAGCAGCGCGCCGGAGATCGCGCGGCTGCTGGGCTGGTCAACCGCCACCGTGCACGTGGTCCACTCGCGCTGGGCGCGCGACGGCGACGCCGTGTTCGACCTGCGGGAGCGGGGCGGGCGGCACCACCAGCACCTCAGCGAGATCGAGGAGCGCGAGCTGCTCGCGCCGTTCCTGGCCCTGGCGGCGGCGGGCGGCACGCTCAAGGTGACCGAGATCCGGGAGGCGTTCCAGGCGCGTGTGGGCAAGGTCGTGGCACCCTCCACCATCTACCGCCTGCTCGAGCGTCACGGCTGGGACAAGGGCGCACAACGCACTCGCGGCGGCGAGGCCCGCGACCGGCTTGCGGACCGGCGCGCACCAGACTGAGGCGGCTGCACCGCGCTATATCATTGAACGCGAATCAGCAGGCATTCGGCTTGCTATTGGCACCAATCTGGTGCGCAAAACCACGCCTGCCTCAGGGACCCGCGCGGCCGAACGGTAGCCCGTCGGCGACGCGATGAGCCGCGCCGGCACCTGATGGATCGTCTTGTTGCAACGATCCGCCGCGCCGGTCTCCAGGTGCTCGAGGGCGGCCGCGACGCCGCCAGCCGCCGCTATATCCGCATCGTGGCCGACCCGCGCCACGCCAACGTCACGCTGCTGCAGTTCGAGGAGATCGACGAGCGCCGGTTCGCGGACGAGATGATCGCCACGGCGGCGATCATGGGGCAGCCCTGAGGCGGCGCCAATGAAAGCGGGCCAGCTCCGGGAGGAGACTGGCCCGCACGTCGGCGCCCGGCATGGGCGACGATTCTCAGCGCATCACAGCCACTTGTACGAGAAGATCAGCTTGCCAGTGCGGCCGGCGGCGTCCTCGTTGCTGACCGGGATCACGCCGGACGGCGCGCCGAAGGCACGGTAGTCCACCGGCGGACGACGTTGGAACAGGTTGCCAATGAACACGCCCAGCGACAGGTTCTTGAAGCCGGTGTAGGTCGCCGAGTAGTCGACACGGTGGTACGTGTGGACGCGACAGTCGCTGGGCGACAGGTGCGCGCTGGCGCAGCCAGCGGCGTTCCATTGCGTGTCGTCGAAGTCCTGCTGCAGCGCGTACGTGCTGTTGAAGACGTAGCGCAGCGACTGGTCGAGGTCGGCGACCTTGTAGTCGAGCGTCGTGTTGACCACCCACTTCGGATAGGTGTAGCGGCCGGCTTGGTTGTCGCCGAAGCCGCCACGCGCCGGGCTCCACACCTTGTAGCTGTGCGTGAACGTCGCGTCGATCACCAGGCCAAAGTCGCCGAACGAGGTCGGCAGCGAGCCGTTGACGCCGACGTCGACGCCATCCGTCTTGGTCTGGAACAGGTTGTAGAACGAGTTGTGGATCGATTCCAGGAACTCGTCACCTGCGACGATGCCGTACTTGGCGCGCAGCGCCGCGTCGGTCAAGCCGTTCGGATCATGCGAGAACGACGGGTCGTTCGCGAACGACGAGGCGCGGTTGACGACCCCCGACGCCTGCGTCGCCTCGGCCGCCAGCAGGTCCTGCGCGTTCTTGGTGCCGATCTCGTTGCGACGGTGGATGTTCCAGTAGTCGATCGTGGTACTCCAGTGCGAGGCCAGTTGCAGTACCGTGCCCAGCGTGAACGACTTGGTGGTTTCGGGCTTCAGGCCGGGGTTGTTGACCGTCTTGTCGGCCACGCTGCGACCACATTCGTTGCCGTAGACCTGCTGAGCGCGCGAGTTCAGCAGCACCGCCTGGGGATCGTTCGGATCCAGCGCCGCGGCCTGGTTGCTCAGGTCGGTGGCATAGGCCAGGGCGGCGTCGCAGCGCTTCGGATCGTTGATGTTCGGATCGAAGGCGAACTTCGTCGAGCTGGCGCTCTCGGAAAGGTTCGGGGCGCGGAAGCCAGTCTCGAAGGTACCGCGGAACAACGCCGATTCGATGGGCTTGAACTTCAGGCCCAACTTCGGCGAGAAGTGCGCGCCAAAGCCGGGGAACTTGTCGATGCGGCCAGCGACAGAACCTTCCAGCGACTTCACGATGGGCAGGTTCGCTTCGCCGTAGATCGCGCCGAAGTTGCGCGAGGCGTTGGACGCGCTGGTGCCATAGCCCACGATGTCCCCGTTGGCCAAGTTGGCCGTCGGGTCGATGACCATCTGTTCCTTGCGCAGGTCGAAGCCAGTGTCGAATTGGGCCATGCCACCGGGGAGCTGGAACAGGTCGCCACGGACATTGGCGTCCCAGAAATACGTCTGGGTGTGCGCCTGGTAGCCGAAGTTCGGGAACAGCGTGTTCAGCACGCCGGCGCTGTTGGGCTGGCCGATCTTGTAGCCGCCGGGAATGTTGAAGAAGTTGGCCGGCACCGGGGGCAGTGCGCCCGTGACGGGGTCTGGCTGACCATAGTCGCCGATCACCTGCTTGAAGCCGGAATTGCTGAATGCGCCTCGGTTGTCATCGGTGGTCGAACCGCCCATGATGCCGAGCGCGCTTTCCCAGTCGTACGCGCCGGCGGTGCCCTTCAGGCCGCCCATGACGCGGTATTCGGAGGTCTGCGTGTTGCGATAGGACGGGTCGTCCACGAAGCGGTAGCGAAGCTCGGCCGGGTTCCCCGACGGATTGAGCGGGTGGGTCGCCGGCAGGTCCCGGTAGTAGAACGACTGGCTGGCGCCGGTGGTTGGGTCGCCCCAGATGACGGCCGGCAACGACTCGCCGCCGTAGGTAGCGTAGGCGTTCTGATAGTTGGTGCGGATGCTGGAGGCCTGGATTTCGCCGAAGGCCTCGAGGGTGTCGCTGACGCGCTTCTTGCCCGAGAAGAAAGCGTTGATGCGCTTGCTGGAAGGAACGGCCTCGAAGCGCGAGTAGCGGTCGTAGCGACACAGGCCGTGCTCGATGTCGGTGCAGCCTGGCAACGGGCCGGCGCCGCTGTCGGTGATCAGGTTGCCGGGATAGGCGTAGCTCGACTTGGTGCCGAAGCTGGCCGAGTGTTGTCCGTACGCCGGGTTGACGTCCTTGAGTACCTTGCCGTCCCAGAACACCTCGTCTCGGTTGTACATCTCGATGTTGCCGAGAACGTTGAAGCCGTCCTTCTGGTAGTCGCCGAAGCCGGCGGTCACACCGCCGTTGCGTTCGCCGAACGAGCCGTTACGCAGCGACTTCTGCGCCGAGTAGTCGATCTTCGCGCCCTGGTAGGAGGAGAGCGTGATGATGTTGATCACACCAGCGACGGCGTCCGAGCCGTAGATGGCTGACGCCCCGTCCTTCAGGATTTCGATGCGGTCGACGGCGGCCAGCGGCAGCGAGTCAACGTTGGTGAAGACCTCGGAGTAGTCGGCCAGCGGGAACGCGGGCAGACGACGGCCGTTGAGCAGCACGAGCGTACTCTGCTTGCCGAGATTGCGCAGCGACGCACCCGAGGCGCCACCCGCGAACGAGGCACTGCCACTAACGTCCGACAAGGTGCCGGAGGTGCTGGTGGCCGCCAGCGAATCGAGCATCTCGCGCACGGTCGTGGCGCCGGTGTGGGCGATATCTTCCTTGCGGATGACCTGCACAGGCGACGCGGTCTCCGTGTCGATCTGCTTCAAGCGGGTGCCGGTGACCTCGACGCGCTGAAACTGGTCGGGGGCTGAAGCGGCGGCGGTCGGAGCGGCGGCGTTCTGGGCGAACGCAGGGGCGGCCGCAGCGGCGCAAGCCACGGCCAACAGCGAGCGTCGGAACACGCGGGCACGCGTCGAGTTCTGTGTGTTCATGGGGTCCTGGATGAGATAAGAATTGTGTTGGGGACGTTAACGAAACTTTCCCACACGCAAACCTCGTGCTCACCCTCACCGGGTATTCCTGTAGCGTATTTGCTTTCCGCTTGACACCCTCGTTCTCCTCGGGGCGGCTCGCTTTTCGAGGGGGAATGGTGCACGCGGCGCACCGAAGCGGGAACGTAAAGTCCCAGACGAGTGCAAAGAAATGTCACCTGACAGCAACAGTTCAGGCTTGCGGGGTAGCCCGAGGCACCCACTGGTCTGCGCCTGTCTAGGCAGGCACGTCACTGACAGGACTGTCAGACTCGGCCGGCGGAGCGGAATCCGAGGGGCGACGCGATCAGGCGCGTGGGCACCTGGTGGATGGCCTTGTTGTACAGGTCCACCGCGTCGTTGAAGCCCTGGCGGGCGAACTGGATGCGCGGTTCGGCCTCGCGCCAGGCCGCGAGCGCGGCAGCCAGCTGCGGCCCGGAGTCGGACTCGTGGACGAGTGCCGGCTGCAGCTCGATCAGCGCCCGCAACCGGCTCGCCGGCGACGCGAGCGCGGCCTCGGCGCCCACCCACAACGAGACGTCGGCGATGCGCGCGCGCGCCAGGCGCACGCCGTCGGCCGCCGTGCGCTGCTTCGCGTCGGCGTCGGCCAGCGCCTGAAGCGTCGCCGCCTCGGCCGCCAGCGGCACCCGCACGGCGTCGGCCACCGCCGCCATGGCCTCGCTGCGCTTGACGAGGGCGGCCACGATCTGCTCCCACGCCGAGACGATGGACGCGCGCAGCCGCACCAGGCGGTTGTACGCGCCCACCACCCAGGCCAGCAGCACCGCCAGCAGCACCAGCTGGAACAGCCAGTGCGTCATGCCGCGGCGCTGCGGGCGGCCAGGAAGCCGGCGTGCCCGGCGGCGCGCAGCTGGCACGCCGGGCACAGGCCGCAGCCATACCCCCAGGCGTGCCGGGTGCCGCGCTCGCCCAGGTAGCAGGTGTGGGTCTTCTCGACGATGGCGTCGTTGAGCGCCGCGCCGCCCAGCGAGTCGGTGAGGGCCCAGGTCTGCGCCTTCGTGAGGAACATCAGCGGCGTCTCGATGGTCATGGGCGCGGCCAGGCCCAGGCTCAGCGCGACCTGCATCGCCTTGATCGTGTTGTCGCGGCAGTCGGGGTAGCCGGAGAAGTCGGTCTCGCACATGCCGCCCACCAGCACGGAGGCGCCGCGCCGGTACGCGATGGTGGAGGCGAAGCCGAGGAAAAGCAGGTTGCGGCCCGGCACGAAGGTGTTGGGCAGGCCGTTGGCCTCGAACTCGATGGCGCGGTCGGAGGTGAGCGCGGTGTCGGAGACCTGGCCCAGCAGCGCCAGGTCGAGCAGGTGGTCGTCGCCCAGGCGCGCGGCCCAGCCGGTGTCGAGCGCGGCCAGGGCCTCGCGCACGCCGGCGCGGCAGTCGAGCTCGATGCGGTGGCGCTGGCCGTAGTCGAAGCCGATGGTCTCCACGCGGGCGAAGCGCGCGAGCGCCCACGCGAGGCAGGCGGTGGAGTCCTGGCCGCCGGAAAAGAGCACGAGGGCGGTGCGGGGGTCGATCATGACAATGGGGCGATGCGGAAGAATCGCAAGCATAGTCGCTGGCGTCCCCACGCGCTCAGCCGCGGATCTCGCCCTCGCCCAGCACGATCCACTTCTGCGACGTCAGCCCCTCGAGGCCCACCGGGCCGCGGGCGTGGAACTTGTCGGTGGAGATGCCGATCTCCGCGCCCAGGCCGTACTCGAAGCCGTCGGCGAAGCGCGTGCTGGCGTTGACCATCACGCTGGCCGAGTCCACCTCGCGCAGGAAGCGCATGGCGTTCGGGTGGTCGGTGGTGAGGATGGCGTCGGTGTGGTGCGAGCCGTGGCGGTTGATGTGGGCGATGGCCTCGTCCACCGAATCGACCACGCCGATGCTGACGACGGGTGCCAGGTACTCCTCGCCCCAGTCGCTGGCGCGCACCGGCACCAGCTTCGCGCCGGCCACCTCCTTCAGCGCCGCCAGCGCGCGCGCGTCGCCGCGCATCTCCACGCCCTTGGCCGCGAACACCGCACCGATGCGCGGCAGGAACGCCGCGGCCTGCGCGGCGTGCACCAGCAGCGACTCGGTGGCGTTGCAGGGGCTGTACTTCTGCGTCTTGGCGTTGTCGGTCACCCGCACGGCCAGCTCGAGGTCGACGCGCTCGTCGACGTAGGTGTGGCAGTTGCCGTCCAGGTGCTTGATGACGGGCACGCGCGCCTCGCGGGCGACGCGCTCGATCAGGCCCTTGCCGCCGCGCGGGATGATCACGTCGACGAACTCCGGCATCGCGATCAGGCGGCCCACGGCGGCGCGATCCGTCGTCTCGACGAGTTGCACCGCCGTCTCGGGCAGGCCGGCGTCGGCCAGCGCGCGCTGCACGCAGCGCCAGAGCGCCACGTTGGAGCGGATCGCCTCGGAGCCGCCACGCAGGATGCACGCGTTGCCGCTCTTGATGGCCAGCGACGCGGCCTCGATGGTGACGTTGGGCCGGCTCTCGTAGATCATGCCGAACACGCCCAACGGCACGCGCATGCGGCCCACGCGGATGCCGCTGGGACGCTGCGTGACGCCGGTGATCTCGCCGATCGGGTCGGGCATCTCGGCCAGCTGCAGGCAGCCCTCGATGACCGTATCGAGCGAATGCGCGTCCAGGCGCAGGCGGTCGAACAAGGGGCCCGAGACGCCGTTGGCGGCGGCCGCGGCCAGGTCCTGCGCGTTGGCCGCCTCCAGCTCGGGGCCGGCCTCGCGCAGGCGCGCGGCGAGCGCGCGCAGCGCCGCGTCGCGTTTCGCGCGCGGCGAGGCGGCCATGCGGGCGGCGGCCTGGCGGGCGGCGGCGCCCAGGACGTCCAGGGTGGCGGCGACATCGGGTTCGGTCATCGTGCGATTGTCCGCCAGGCCCCAAGTCCCCCACGGACGCCGAGATTTCGTGTCTCGGCGAGTGTGGGATCGCCGCGACGGCGCCGTGCTGCGGCCGGGGAGCGCTGGGTAAGATCCGCCACCCGCGAAGGCGCCGCCCCTCGCGTGGACACGGCGCGGGGAGGACACCGGCGCCGCCCCACCAAGCATCCACAGAGATCACATGAAGCAACTCCTTGCCACGGCAGCCCTGGCCGCCGCCGCCCTTTCCCCGACGCTGGCCCACGCCGGGCTCGACTCCGACAACCCGATCCATCCGCTCGTGGGCGTCGCGCTCACCGGCGGTGGCGACAAGCTCGCCTCCGTCGAATACACCAACGGCGGCTCGCGCGACATCACGGCCGGCGGCCTCGTCTACGTCTACGGCGGCGCCGAGTACCACGAGAAGGGCTCGCCGTTCGGCTTCCAGGCCACCTTCGGCTACCACTTCGACAACACCAGCGCCAACAACGGCAACCAGCGTTTCCAGCGTTGGCCGATCGAAGGCATCGCGCTGTACAACGTGGCGCCGAAGTTCCGCATCGGCGTCGGCGCGCGCTACGCGACGTCGGCCAAGTTCACCAGCGACGGCGCCGGCTACGTGGGCAACGCCGACTTCACCTCGCACGTCGGCGGCCTGGTGATGGGCGAATGGCTGATCACCCCGTCCATGGGCCTGCAACTGCGCTACGTGGACGAGAAGTACAAGGTCAAGGCCACCTCGGGCAACGGCACCGTCAACGAACTCACCATCGACGGCAGCCACGGCGGCATCGGCTTCAACTACTACTTCTGACGCCGGCGCGGGCCGGTAAGATCGGCGTCGCCGCCGGCCCGACGCCCCCGTCACGCAGCCCGCGCCCGCCTCGGGCGCCGCCGTGACTCCCGTCGCGACCTCTCCGGCTCGTCGGCGCCCCACGCGCCCGTCCGACCAGCCCGAGGAAAACGTCCCGATGACACGCCGCACCGCCCGTACCCTTGCCCTGGGCCTCGCGCTGGCCGCCGCCGCGCCGGCCTTCGCCGCCGAATCGCCCGCCGACGGCGACAGCGCGCCGGCCGCCATCCGTCCGCTGGTGGGCGTGATGCTCACCGGCACCATCGGCGACAACAAGGTCGGTGTCGCCAACCCCGACGGCAGCGTCGCGACGGGCAGCCTCAGCGGCCGCTACGAAGCCCTGGCCGGCGCCGAGTTCCCGATCGACCCGAACGGCCTCGCGCTGCGCCTGACCGCCGGCATCCACGTCAGCGCCGCCTTCACGGGCGCCGGCAGCAGCGAGCACCTGACGCGCTTCCCGCTGGAGGCGACGCTGTGGTATCCGTTCGGCGACAGGCTGCGCCTGGGCGGCGGCGTGCGCTACGCGTTGCGCGCCCGCTTCAGCGGCCCCGGCAAGAAGACGTCCGACGGCCTGAACGCCACGCCCTCGCTGGTGATGGGCGTCGGCTACCGCCTGATGCCGCACCTGCTGCTGGACATGCGCTATGTCTACGAGCGCTACGAGCGGGCCAGCGGCGGCGACCTGGAGGCCAGCCACTGGGGGCTGGGCCTCACGGCGATCTACTGACCTACTCCTCGGCCGCCTTCTTCTTGGCCGCCACCTTCTTGGCCGCCGGCACCTTCGCCGCGCGCGGCTCGAACTCGAAGTTCACCTTGCCTTCCTTCTTGTCGTAGGCGAGGAAGGCCTTGAACTTGCGGCGGGTCTTGTTGGAGACGAAGTTCTCCATCAGGTCCGTCTTGCCGGTGGCCAGCAGCTTGGCCATGTTCTCGCGCGTCACCGGCTGCTGCAGGATGATCTTGCCGCTCTTGAAGTCGCAGGTGACGTGCGCGCCCACCGCATGCTCGCAGACGTAGGACGTGCCGTGCTCGAACACGCGGCCCTGGTCCTTGGGACACGGCCCCAGCGATTCCTGGTCGGAGAAGTCCACCGGCTCGCCGTCGCCGTCCTTGGCCTCCTCGCCGAAGTCGAACTCGAGCTTCCAGTTCTTGATCTCGTCGTCGTAGGCCAGCTTCAGTTCGGCGGTGAACGGCCAGCCGGCCTTGGAGCGGAAGCCTTCCAGCGGGCCGATCTTCTTGTCGCGCAGGAACTGCTCCACCTCCGCGATCTCGAACGCGCGTCCGGCCGGGATCTTGGTGATCGAGAACTCGCAGCCGCCGGCGCCGTCGCCCTTGGGGCCCTGGCAGGTGTAGCGGCGATAGTTCTCCTTGACGATGCCGCCGCAGTTGGGGCACGGCGTCTTGAGCGTGGCGTAGTCGCCGGGAATCGTGTCGCGGTCGTATTCCTTGGCCTTCTTGACGATGCGCTCGGCCATCTGCGCGATGTCGCCCATGAAGGCGTCGCGCGACAGGCGGCCGTGCTCCATCTCGGCGAGCTTGAACTCCCAGTTGCCGGTGAGGTCGGGGCGCGTCAGGTCTTCCACGCCGAGCCCGCGCAGCAGCGTCATCAGCTGGAACGCCTTGGCCGTGGGGATGAGGTCGCGGCCCTCGCGCAGGATGTACTTCTCGAGGATCAGCCCTTCGATCACCTGCGCCCGCGTGGCCGGCGTGCCCAGGCCCTTCTCGGACATGGCGTCGCGCAACTCCTCGTCGTCGATCAGCTTGCCCGCGCCTTCCATGGCCGACAGCAGCGTGCCTTCGTTGTAGCGCGCCGGCGGACGCGTCTTGGTGCCGACGGCCTCCACCGACTCGTTGCGCACGATCTCGTCCTTCTGCACCGCCACCAGCGTGGCGTCGTCGTCCTGCGCCTCCTTGCCGTAGACGGCCAGCCAGCCCGGGTTCACCAGCACCTTGCCGTTGGTCTGGAAGCGGTGCTCGTTGACCTGCGTCAGGCGCGTGGTGACCTGGTACTCGGCGCTGGGGAAGAACACCGCGATGAAGCGCTTGACGACCAGGTCGTAGAGCTTGGCCTCGATGTCGGACAGCGACTTGGGGGCCTGCAGCGTGGGGATGATGGCGAAGTGATCCGACACCTTGGCGTTGTCGAACACGCGCTTGACCGGCTTGACGTAGCCCTCCTTGAGCGCCTTCGCGGCGTGCGGGCCGAGGTCGCGCAGCGGGCCCGGCAGGTCCTCGGTGGACAGCATCTTGAGCGTGTCCTTGACCACCGGCAGGTAGTCCTCGGGCAGCGCGCGCGAGTCGGTCCGCGGATAGGTGAGCACCTTGTGCTTCTCGTAGAGCGCCTGGGCCAGCGACAGCGTGGTCTTGGCCGAGAAGCCGAAGCGGCCGTTGGCCTCGCGCTGCAGGCTGGTGAGGTCGTACAGCAGCGGGCTGGCGGAGGTGCTGGGCTTGGACTCCTCGGTCACCTTGCCGGGCTGGCCCAGCACGGCCTTGGCGATGGCCTCGGCGGTGGGCTTGTCCCAGACGCGGTCGGCGCGGCGGTCGGGGTCGTCGTCCTTCTTGAAGGCCGGATCGACCCACTTGGCGTCGTACTGGCCGGCCACCGCGTCGAAGGTGGCCTTGACCTCCCAGTAGTCGCGCGCCACGTGCCGGCGGATCTTCTCCTCGCGTTCCACCACGATGGACAGCGTGGGCGTCTGCACCCGGCCGACGGTGGTCAGGAAGAAGCCGCCATCGCGCGAGTTGAACGCGGTCATCGCCCGCGTGCCGTTGATGCCCACCAGCCAGTCGGCCTCGGAGCGGCTGCGCGCGGCCGCGGCCAGGCCCTGCATCTGCTCGTCGGTGCGCAGCTTGTCGAAGCCGTCGCGGATGGCCTGCGGGGTCATGCTCTGCAGCCACAGGCGGCGGATGGGCTTGTCGGTCTTGCCGCGCGCCGGCTCGGCGTACTGGGCGATCAGGCGGAAGATGAGCTCGCCCTCGCGGCCCGCGTCGCACGCGTTGATCAGCTCGGTGACGTCCTTGCGGCGCACCAGCTTGACCACGGCGTTGAGGCGCGTCTTGGCCTTGTCGATGGGTGCCAGGTCGAAGTGCGGCGGGATCACGGGCAGGTTGGCGAAGCTCCACTTGCCCCGCTTGACGTCGAATTCCTCGGGGGCCTTGATCTCCACCAGGTGGCCGACGGCCGACGTGACGACATAGCGATCGTTCTCGAAATGCTCGGCGAACTTCTCGAACTTGCCTGCGGTGGGCGTCAGCGCGCGGACGATGTCCTGCGCCACGCTCGGTTTTTCCGCAATGATCAGGGTCTTTGTCATTTATTTACCTTGGAACCGCGGGGCCTCGAAAAGCCCTGCCTAAAATGCATCTCTCGCGCGCGCCTGCACACACGTACACGCGCGCGCCCACAATTTCAATGTACCGAATGACGTCGAAGCTGCAAGCGCAAAACCATACCGTTCCCGGCGGCCGCCGCATCCAGGTGCGCAAAAGCGGCGTACACGGCAAGGGCGTCTTCGCCGCCCGCGACATCGCCAAGGGCGAGGTGCTCATCGAGTACCTCGGCGAGCGCATCACCTGGGAACAGGCGCTCGACCGCCACCCGCACGATCCGTCGCAGCCCGACCACACCTTCTACTTCCACATCGACGACGGCTGCGTGCTCGACGCCAACGTGGGCGGCAACGCGGCTCGCTGGATCAACCACGCCTGCTCGCCCAACTGCATCGCCGACGAGGTCGACAGCCGCATCTTCATCAAGGCCCGCAAGCCCATCAAGGCCGGCGACGAGCTGTTCTACGACTACGGCCTGGTGATCGACGAACGCTACACCGCGGCGCTGAAGAAGCGCTTCGAGTGCCGCTGCGGCACCCGCGGCTGCCGTGGCACGATGCTTTCCCCGAAACGATGAGCGAACGCGGCAACCGCCGCCGGCTCCCCTTTTTCCAACATTCATGACAGATCCACAGGCCTCTTCTCGCCATCCGGCGGGTGCCGCCCGCCCGCACTGGGGCGCGGAAGCATTGTGGCAGGCCCTGGTTCCCCTGCTGCCGGGGCTGTCGATCGAGGTCGTCCAGACGCTGGACTCCACCAACAGCGAGCTCACCGACCGCCTGCGCAACGCCGGGCGGGTGCAGCAGGACCGCCGCGGCGGCCGCGTCGGCGACCTGTTTCCGCAGATGCTGGTGGCCATCCACCAGACCGCCGGCCGCGGCCGGCTGGGCCGCCGCTGGCACGCCACGCCGGGCTCCTCGCTCACGTTCTCGCTGGCGCTGCCGCTGCAGCGCGACGACTGGTCGGGCCTGTCGCTGGCCGTGGGGCTGGCCGTGGCCGACGCGCTGGAGCCGGGCGGCCAGCGGCTGGGCCTGAAGTGGCCCAACGACCTCGTCCTCGCGGATCCCGCGGAGCCCGGCCCGGGCCGCAAGCTCGGCGGCATCCTGATCGAATCGGTGCCGGTGGGCGAGCAGCGCGCCGCGGTCGTCGGCATCGGCATCAACGTGCTGCCGCAGCCGGCGGCCGAGGCCGACTACGGCATCGCCGCGCTGACCGAGCTGTGGCCCGAGGCCACGCCGCAGGACACGCTCGCGCGCATCGGCGAGCCGCTGGTGCGCGCGCTGCTGGCGTTCGATCGCGACGGCTTCGAGGCCATGCAACCGGCCTACGCGCGCCGCGACGTGCTGCAGGGCCGGCGCGTGCGCACCTCGGACGCGGCGATGCCCGAGGGCGTGGCCGTCGGCGTCGATGCCGACGGCGCGCTGAAGGTGACCGCCGACGGCCAGACCCGCCGCGTGGTCAGCGGCGAGGTCAGCGTGCGCCTGGCGGCAGGGGCCTGAGGCGATGCTGCGCGCGCTGGTCCTGCTGCTGCTGGTGGTCAATGGCGTCCTGTACTGGTGGCTGCAGTCCGACCCGCACGCGCTGCAGGCGGATCGCGAGCCGCAGCGCCTGGGCCGCCAGGTGGCGCCGGACGCGATCCAGGTGCTGCCCGACCTGCCGGCCTCCGGCGCCCGCGGCGCGGCCGCATCGTCGACGGCGCAGGCCGCCAGCGCCGTCGATGCCGCGCTGGTCACGGGCCCCTCGGCCAGCACGACGGCGTCGGGCGCCAGCCCGGCGCTCGCACGCAAGACGAGCGCGGCCGACATCGACTGCGCCGAGACGCCGCCCATAGCCGACGCGCAGTTCACGCTGCTGAAGACCGCGCTCGCCAAGGCCGGCCTGCCGGCCGACGCCGTCACCGAACGGCGCCAGACGCAGGGCGGCGCCTGGATCGTCTACCTCGGCCGCTTCGCCGACTCGCAGGCCTGGCAGCAGAAGGCCGACGAGCTGAAGAAGCTGGACGTGAAGTTCGAGCGCGTGAACGCGCCGACCGCGCTGGCGCCCGGCCTGTCGCTGGGCCAGTTCTCCAGCCAGCCCGACGCCACGCGGAAGCTCGACGAGCTGGGCCGGCACGGCGTGCACGGCGCCCGCGTGGTCACGCTCACGGCCCCGGTCGTGCTGCGCCACCTGCAGGTGCGCGCCGCCGACCCGGCCTGGCACCATGCCACCGGGGCGCAGCGCTTCGACACCTGCCCCGCCGAGACCCCGTCCGGCACTTGAAGAACGGGCGGGGCCCGCGCGTCACCGGCGCGAGCGCGGGCGCAGGAGCAGGCCGGCGATGGCCAGCGCCACCAGCCAGGCCGGGTTCGCCGCGCCGCCGCCGCTGCTCGATGACCCGCTGCTGGTCGTGCCACCGGAACTCGTCGAACTCGAGCCCGTGACGATGACCGAGGCCGTCGCCGTCGTCGTGTTGCCCAGCGCGTTGGTCACCTGCAGCTGGACCGTCGCCGTGCCGGCCGACACGCCGGTGAGCACCACGGAGCTGCCCGTGGTCGACCCGAGCGTCGCATAGCTGCCGCCGCTGGTGATGCTCCACGCATAGCCCGTGACCGCGATGCCGGTGGTCTGCGCGCCGGTCAGCGTCAGCGTGCTGCCGGCCGCGACCGTGCTGCCGCCACTGATGCTCGCGGCGGGCGTGGCCAATGCCGCGGCAGCGGCCACCGCCTTGCCGGCGTCCAGCATGCCGGCGCCGCAGGTCGACGTCGTGCAGTAGCACTCGTCCTGGACCGTCGAAGTGGGCGCCGTGCAGGCGACCGTGCCCGCCGTGATGCCGGAGTTGCTGCTGGTCGCGCTGGGGAAAGCGCGCGCCGTGCTCTTCAGGATAGCCACCACCTGGGCGTTGGTGAGCGACGGGTTGGCCGAGAACATGAGCGCCACGGTGCCGGTGACCAGCGGCGTGGCGAAGCTCGTGCCCAGGCTCAGGTTGTTCAGGCCGTCGCTGTAGATGCCGCCGTTGGTCACGGGCGAGGTCGTCCCGGAATTGAGCGTGGTCAGGATCGGGTACAGGCACTGCGAGCCGGAGGCGGTGTTGACGCAGTTGCCGGCCGGGGCCGCGATGGCCACCTCGGGGCCGATGTCCGAGTAGCCCACCTTGTCGCCGGCGTGGCGCAGGCCGGCGACGGCGATCACGATCGGGGTCTGGTCGGTGTCGCTGGCCGCCGGCTGGCAGTTGGCCGGCGCGTCGACGGCCAGGCCCTCGTCATTGCCAGCCGCGGCCACCACGACGACGCCCGCGTCGCGCAGCAGCGTGAGGGCCTCCTGGTAGGCGCTGCCGCACGAACCGGTGCCACCCAGGCTCATGTTGATGACGCGGGCCGGGTGCGTGTTGGCGGGGATCGTCGTGCCCGACGCCCCCACGCTGCCCGCCGGCAGGACGCCGCCCGCCCACTCGGCCGCCGCGATGATGTCGGAGTCGTAGCCGCCGCACTTGCCGAGCGCGCGAACCGGCACCAGCATCGTGTTGTAGCCGACGCTGGCCATGCCCGTGCCGTTGTTCGTGGCCGCCGCCAGGATGCCGCCCGTCTGGGTGCCGTGCCAGCTGCTGTTCCCCGCGCCGCAGCCCTTGAAGTAGCCGCCGTCGACCGTGCCGGCATCCTCCTGGGTGCTGATCCAGTCGCCGGGATCGGAGGGATCCGGGTCGTCGAGGCTGCCGTCGTTGGCGGTGAGGATCAGGTCGGCGGCGGAGTCCCCGTCGCCACTGACGCCGCCATAGCCGACGAAGTCATAGCCATAGGGCGTGGACGAGGTCGTGCCGGCGAAGGTGGCGGCGAACAGCTTGCTGCCGGTGGCGCCCGGCGTCGATCCCCCGATGTCCGGGTGCTCGGTGATGCCCGTGTCGACGTCGCCGATCACGACGCTGCTCAGGCCGTTGGTGATGGCCCAGGCCGGTTCGACGTTGATGCCGGACACGAGGTCGTGGCCCTGGGAATCGGTGCCCGGCGCCCGCAGGTACCACTGGCCCGCCACGGGGCCCTCCTGCGAGGTGGCGATCGTCTGGCCATCGGGGTACAGCGGATCGCTGACGGGAGACGCCTGGATGTAGCGGCGCTGGTCGACGACCGCCCATTCGACATCGGCGTCGTTGCCGAGCGCGGCAGCCAGGGCCGCCGAACTCATGCCGCTGGCGTGCAGCACCTGGGTCTGCGCGCCCAGCGTGCGGCCGTCGGCGAGCGCCACGCCCAGGCGCGCGCCCAGCGTCGCCGCCGCCTGCGGGCCGGCGCCCGTGCCACTGCGCGACACGGACAGCGTGCCCGATTTCGCCTTGAGCTTGACGATCACGCGTGCGGTCGACGCGGGCTCGACATGCGCCGTCGGGGACCGCCGCACCGGCGCGTACTCGGATCCTGCCGCCGCGGCGATCGCACCCGCCGCGGCCAACGCCGCAGCCCCAAGGCCGACAGCACACAGTACTCGATTCAATGGTGCCATCGCACGCTCCGCAAGGTTGGAAGGCGCCCCGTCGCACGAGGCTTGCCACTGCCAAAGTCTAGGGAGACTTGGGTAACGACCGCGTTGCCGCATTGCGTCCGGCCAGACATCGGCCCACCCGAAAAGGAAAACGAACGTATCGACGCCGGCCCGCATCGCGTCGGGCGATGTCGCCAGACGACAAAGGCCGCTGCATCGCTGCAGCGGCCTTGTCGTTGGCGGAACGCGCGCGTTACGAGCGCGTGCGGCGCGAGCGCGGGCCCAGGAGCAGGCCGGCAACGGCCAGCGCCACCAGCCAGGCCGGGTTGGCGGCCCCGCCGCCGTGGCTGGGCGCCGCCGTGACGGTGACGCTCACGATGGTGTTGTTGGTCAGGCCGCTGGTCGGATCCGTGACGCTCAGCTGGACCTGGCCGGTGCCTGCGGAGGCGCCCGTGACGCTGACCGTCGAGCCCGTGGCGGAACCGAGCGTGATCGACGAGTCGCCGTCGGGGATAGCCCATTTGTAGGTCACCGCCGCGCCGCTGGAGCCCGGCGTGCTGGAGCTGCCGTCGAGCGTGATGCTGCTGCCCGCCACGACGCTGGTCGTGGTGGACGTGACGGCGGCGGTCGGCCAGGTGTAGATGGTGGCCGCACCCGTGGAAACGGCTGCCGCGGCCGTCACCGCCGCGCCGGCGTCCAGCATGCCGGCACCGCAGGTGGAGGTGGTGCAGATGCACTCGTTCTGCATCAGCGTCGCATCGGGGGCCTGGCACACCGGTGGCTGGGGCGAGGTGTCGCTGGTGGTCGGGAACGGCCGCGCGGTGGAGCGCAGGATGTCGATGACCTGCTGGTTCGTCAGGTTCGGGTTCGCCGACAGCATCAGCGCCACGGTGCCCGCCACCATCGGCGTGGCGAAGCTGGTGCCCAGGCTGGTGTTGCCGAGACCGTCGGAGTAGGTGCCGCCGTTGACCACCGGCGTCGTGGTGCCGGAGTTGCGCGCGGTGACGATCGGGTACAGGCAGGGCGAGCCGTTGGCCGTGTTGACGCAGTTGCCGCCCGGCGCGGCGATGGTCACCTCGGGGCCGATGTCGGAGAAGCCGACCTTGGTGCCCGCGTGCCGCAGCCCCGCCACGGCGATGACCACCGGCGTGGCCTGGTTGGCCGAGCTGGGCGAGGGCTGGCAGTTGGCGGGCGAGCCCACCGGCAGTCCTTCGTCGTTGCCGGCGGCCACGACGATGATCACGTGCTTGTCGCGCAGGGCCGTGAGCGCGTCGGAGTACGCCGCGGTGCAGGCGCCGCTGGCGCCCAGGCTCATGTTGATCACGCGGGCCGGATGCGGGTTGGCGGGCACGCCGCTGACCGCGATGCCGCCCGCCCACTGGGTCGCGGCGATGATGTCGGAGTCGTAGCCGCCGCACTTGCCCAGCGCGCGTGCCGCGATCACGGGCACGTCGTAGCCGGTGCCCGCCATGCCGGTGCCGTTGTTGGTGGACGCGCCCAGGATGCTGGCCGTCTGTGTGCCGTGCCAGGTGCTGTTCTCGGGAACCGCGCCGCCCTTGCCGCCATCGGTGCATCCGAAGAAAGTGCCGTTCTTGGTGGAGTTCTCGGTGGCCGTGATGTAGTCGCCCGGATCGGACGGATCCGAATCGCGGCCGTCGCCGTCGTTGGCGACGACAACGTCGGCGATGAAGTCGTAGCCCGCGATCATCTTGCTGTTGTTGGCGGTGAGGTCGGGGTGGGCCGTGATGCCGGTGTCGACGTCGGCGATGACGATGGACGTGGCGCCGTGGGTGATCGCCCACGCCGGCTCGATGTTGATGCTCGAGAGCACGTTGCGGCCGCTCGCGTCCACGCCCGGCGCGCGCAGGTACCACTGGCCGGAGGCCGGGCCGTTGGGCGCGACGGCGGTGGACAGGTTGTCGGGATAGAGCGGATCGTTGACCGGCGACGCCTGGACGTAGCGCTTGTGGTCGACCTCGGCCCATTCCACGTCCGGCTCGGCACCGATCGCCCGGGCCAGGGCGGTGGAGCTGATGCCGCTGGCCTTCATCACCTGCGTGCGCTCGCCCAGGATGCGGCCGTCGGTGAGCGCCAGGCCCAGGCGGGCGCCGAGCGCGGTGGCCTTCTGCGGTCCTGCGGCGGCGGCGGACGAACCGGCACCCGAGTTGGACGCCGACAGGATGGACGCGCGCTCCTTGAACTTGACGATGACCCGCCCGTTGCTGGCGGACTCGGCCAGGTGCGTCGGCGAACGGCGCACTTGCGCGTACTCGGTGGCGACCGTGACTGCCAGCGCGGCCGTCGCCGCGATACCCAGACTGACCGCGCTCAGCAGTCGACTCAAGCGTGCCATCGCACTCTCCGGAAGGTTGGAAAAATGCCCCGTGGGCCGGGGCTTGTCGTTCCTGCGAGTCTAGAGGCTATCCGGTTGCAAACCTGCCGCCACGACGGACGCGGCCGGGCATTGGCCCGCAAATTTGGAAAACGAACGTTTCGAGCGGCGGATTCGTGCCCTCGGTGCCACGCCGAAATGAAAAACGGCCCACTCGCGGGCCGTTTCATTCAGCTTCGCGCAGGGTTTGCGCGAGGGCGGAGCCATCGTTCAGCCGGCGACCACGCGCGCCATCTCGAGCACCTTGTTCGAGTAGCCCCACTCGTTGTCGTACCAGGCCACGACCTTGACGAAGGTCTTGTCCAGCGCGATGCCGGCGTCGGCGTCGAACACGGAGGTCATGGGCTCGCCGCGGAAGTCGGTGGAGACCACCTTCTCCTCGGTGTAGCCCAGCACGCCCTTCATCGCGCCCTGCGACGCGGCCTTCATGGCGTTGCAGATGTCCTCGTAGCTGGCTTCCTTGACCAGCTCCACGGTCAGGTCGATCACCGAGACGTCGGAGGTGGGCACGCGGAACGACATGCCGGTGAGCTTCTTGTTCAGCTCGGGGATGACCACGCCCACGGCCTTGGCCGCGCCCGTCGACGACGGAATGATGTTCTCGAGGATGCCGCGGCCGCCGCGCCAGTCCTTGTTGGACGGGCCGTCGACGGTCTTCTGCGTGGCCGTGGTGGCGTGCACCGTGGTCATCAAGCCGCGCTTGATGCCGAAGGTGTCGTTGAGCACCTTGGCCACCGGGGCCAGGCAGTTCGTCGTGCACGAGGCGTTGGAGATGATGGCCTGGCCGGCGTAGGTCTTGTCGTTGACGCCGAACACGAACATCGGCGTGTCGTCCTTCGACGGGGCCGACAGGATCACCTTCTTCGCGCCCGCGTCGATGTGCTTCTGCGCCGTTTCCTTGGTGAGGAACAGGCCGGTGGACTCGACCACGATGTCGGCGCCGACCTCGCCCCACTTCAGCTCGGCCGGATCCTTGACGGCGGTCAGGCGGATGCGCTTGCCGTTGACGATCAGCGTGCCGTTGTCGATGGACGCCTCGCCCTTGAAGCGGCCGTGCACCGAGTCGAACTTGAGCATGTAGAGCAGGTAGTCCGGCTCCAGCAGGTCATTGATGCCCACGACTTCGATGTCGGAGAAGTTCTGCACGGCCGCGCGGAACACCATGCGCCCGATGCGGCCGAAGCCGTTGATGCCGATCTTGATGGTCATGTCGATGTCTCTCTTGCTCTCGAAGTAAAGGGAATCTGGTGCCGACAGCGTCAAGTGTGCCTTCGGCGGGTTACGGCGCGGGAACTTTCATCCCCGCACCGCAGCATGGTCACTTGCCGACGATCTTGCGCGCGACGGCCACGATGTTGTCCGCGGTGATGTCGAAGAACTTGAACAGGTCCGGCGCCGGGGCCGATTCGCCGAAGCGGTCCAGGCCGATCACCGCGGCCACGCCGTACTTCCACCAGAAGTCGGTGACGCCGGCCTCGATGGCGATGCGCGGCACGTTGCGCGGCAGCACCTGCACCTTGTACGACTCGCTCTGGCGGTCGAAGACGTTGGTGGACGGCACCGACACCACGCGGGCGGCGATCTTCAACTTGCCCAGCGCTTCCTGCGCCTGCATCGCCAGGTGCACTTCCGAGCCGGTGGCCATCAGCACGACCTGGGCCTTCTTGTTCAGGCCCACCTCGCTGGGCTCGGCCAGCACGTAGGCGCCCTGCGTGATGGCGTCGGCGTCGACCTTGGGCAGGTAGGGCAGGTTCTGGCGCGACAGCAGCAGCGCGCTGGGGCGGTGCTTCTGCACGAGGGCCATCGTCCAGGCCACGGCCGTCTCCATGGTGTCGGCCGGGCGCCAGACGTCCAGGCCCGGGATCAGGCGCAGGCTGGCGGCGTGCTCCACCGACTGGTGGGTGGGGCCGTCCTCGCCCAGGCCGATGGAGTCGTGCGTGAACACGTGGATGATGCGGCGCTTCATCAGCGCGGCCATGCGGATCGCGTTGCGGCTGTAGTCGCTGAACGTGAGGAAGGTGCCGCCGTACGGGATGTAGCCGCCGTGCAGCGCGATGCCGTTCATGATGGCGGCCATGCCGAACTCGCGCACGCCGTAGTTGATGTGGCGGCCGATCTTGCCCTCGGTGGTCATCACCTGGCCCTCGGCACCGAAGCGCAGCGACGGCGTGCTGCTGGTGTTGGTGAGGTTGGAGCCGGTCAGGTCGGCCGAGCCGCCCAGCATTTCGGGCAGTTGCTTCGTGAAGGCCTCCAGCGCGATCTGGCTGGCCTTGCGGCTGGCCACGGTCTCGGCCTTGTCGTGCGCGGAGCCCACGGCCTCGGCGGCGATCTCGGCGAAGTTGGCCGGCAGTTCGCCCATCATGCGGCGGATGAACTCCTTGGCCAGCTCGGGGTGCGAGGCCTCGTAGGCGTCGAACTCGGTCGTCCACTCGGCCTCGAGCTTCGCGCCGGCGGCCTTGGCGTCCCAGGCGGCGTAGATGTCGGCCGGCACTTCGAACGCCGGGTGGTTCCAGCCGAGAGCCTTGCGGGTGAGCTCGATCTCGGCGGCGCCCAGCGCCTCGCCGTGCGCCTTGGACGTGCCGGCGCGGTTGGGCGAGCCCTTGCCGATGACGGTCTTGCAGATGATCAGCGTGGGGCGCGTGCTGCTCTTGAGCGCCTCGGCGATGGCGGCGTCGACGACGTCGATGTCGTGGCCGTCGACCTGGTCCACCACGTTCCAGCCGTAGGCGACGAAGCGGCCGCGCACGTCGTCGATGTACCAGGGCGTGACCTGGCCGTCGATGGAGATGCCGTTGTCGTCATAGATCGCGACCAGCTTGTTCAGCTTCCACGCGCCGGCCAGCGCGCTGGCCTCGTGGCTGATGCCTTCCATCATGCAGCCGTCGCCCAGGAACACGTAGGTGTGGTGGTCGACGATGTCGTGGCCGGGACGGTTGAATTCGGCGGCGAGCAGCTTCTCGGCGAGCGCCATGCCCACCGCGTTGGCGAGGCCCTGGCCCAGCGGGCCGGTGGTGGTCTCGATGCCCGGCGTGACGTCCACTTCCGGATGGCCAGGCGTCTTCGAGTGCAGCTTGCGGAAGTGCTTCAGCTCCTCGATGGGCAGGTCGTAGCCGGTGAGGTGCAGCAGCGCGTACTGCAGCATCGAGCCGTGGCCGTTGGACAGCACGAAGCGGTCGCGGTTGTGCCAGTGCGGGTTGGCCGGGTTGTGCCTGAGGTGGCGGCTCCACAGCGCCACGGCGATGTCGGCCATGCCCATGGGCGCGCCCGGGTGTCCGGAGTTGGCCGCCTGGACGGCGTCCATCGCGAGCGCGCGGATGGCGTTGGCCATCAGCGTGGGCATCGGGGCGGTGGTGGGGGTTTCGGCGGGAACGACGTTCGAGATCTCGGACATGGACGGCTCTTTTTGGGCGTGAAGCGGCGGGGGCGGAGCCGGCGATTTTAGACGGGAGGCCGGCAGACGCGGGGAAAACCCGGCGTCCGGGCTTTTACACTGGCCGGATGAAGGCACTGATCCTGGCCGCGGGCCGCGGCGAACGCATGCGGCCGCTGAGCGACCGCACTCCCAAGCCGCTGCTGCCGGTGCATGGCAAGCCGCTGATCGAGTGGCATCTCGAGGCGCTCGCGCGTGCCGGCGTGCGCGAGGTCGTGATCAACACTGCGTGGCTGGAGGAGCAGTTCCCCGCCGCGTTGGGCGACGGGTCGCGCTGGAACCTGCGAATCGCCTGGTCGATGGAGGGCCGCGACCACGGCCGGGCCCTGGAAACCGCCGGCGGCATCGCCAAGGCGCTGCCGCTGCTGGGCGATGCGTTCTGGGTCGTGTCGGGCGACATCTGGGCGCCGGAGTTCGCCTTCTCGGCTGCCGATGCGCATGCTTTCGAGCACAGCGGAGCGCTCGGCGAACTCTGGTTCGTACCCAATCGTCCCTGGCACCCGGCCGGTGACTTCGGGATAGCCGCCGACGGCTTCGCCAGCCGCGAGGCGACGCCCAAGCTCACCTACGCCAACCTCGCCCTCTTTCGCGCCGACCTGTTCCGCGATATCGTGCCCGGCACGCGCCTGCCGCTGCGGCCCAAGTTCGAAGAGGCGATCGACCGCCACGGCCTGCGCGCCCGGCGCTGGGACGGGCGTTGGGACAACCTGGGCACACCGGAGCAGCTGGCCGCGCTGGACGCCTCGGCCTGACGACGGCCGTCCCGCGCATTCTTCAGGCCGCCAGCGGCGCCGTGATCTCGTCGATGCGCTTCAGCACATCCGGCGTCAGCTTCGGGATGATCTCCGCGGCCTTCAGGTTGTCCTTGAGCTGCTTCACGCTCGACGCGCCCGTGATGACGCTGCTCACGCGCGGGTTCTTCGCCACCCAGGCGATGGCCAGCTGCGCGGTCGTCGCGCCCAGGTCGCGCGCGATGGGCTCGAGCTTCGCCACGGCCTCGTTCTTGGCCTTGTCGGTGAGGCCATCCTGCAGGAAGGACAGGCTCTGCATCGCGCCGCGGCTGTCGGCGGGAATGCCGGCCTTGTACTTGCCGGTGAGCAGGCCCGAGGCCAGCGGGCTCCAGGTGGTCAGGCCCAGGCCGATGTCGTCGTACAGGCGCGCGAATTCCTGTTCCACCTTCTCGCGGTGGAACAGGTGGTACTGCGGCTGCTCCACCACGGGCTTGTGCAGGTGGTGGCGGTCGGCGATGTCCCAGGCGGCGCGGATGTCGGCGGCCGACCATTCGCTGGTGCCCCAGTAGAGCGCCTTGCCCTGGGTGATCATGTCGCTCATCGCGTGCACGGTCTCCTCGATGGGCGTGTTCGGGTCGGCGCGGTGGCAGTAGACGAGGTCCAGGTGGTCCAGGCCGAAGCGCTGCAGCGAGCCGTCGATGGCCTGCATCAGGTACTTGCGGTTGAGCGTGTTCTTGCGGTTCACCGTGACCGCGTCGGACAGGCCCCAGAAGAACTTGGTGGACACGGTGTAGTTCAGGCGCGCCCAGCCCAGCTTCTTCAGCGCGGCACCCATCACCTCCTCGCTCTTGCCGCCGGCGTAGGCCTCGGCGTTGTCGAAGAAGTTGACGCCGGCGTCGTAGGCGGCGGCCATCATCTCGACGGCGGCGTTCACGTCCACCTGGTTGGCGTAGGTGACCCACGAGCCGAGCGACAGCTCGCTCACCTGCAGGCCGGCGCGGCCCAATCGACGGTATTGCATTGGCGTATCTCCATGACGTCGCCCGCGTATCGACGCGACCGCAGGCATCGCGCCACAATAGCATTCCCTTCCCGACCCTCGCATCCATGGTGACAACGCACGACACCCGAAGAACCGCGCCGCCGCGGCTGGCGGTGATCGGCGGCGGCCCGGTGGGCCTGTCGCTGGCCCTGCTCGCGCGCCAGCGCTGCCCGGGCTGGTCCATCAGCGTGTTCGACGCGCGCGACGCGGCCAAGGACATCACCGGCGACCCGCGCACCCTCGCGCTGTCCCTCGGCAGCGTGCAGATGCTCGAGCGCCTGCACGCCTGGCCCGCCACCAAGGCCGCGCCCATCCGCCAGGTGCACGTGTCGCAGGCGCCGCCCACGCTGTCCACGCCCTTCGGCGAGCCGGCGGTGCACATCCGCGCCGACGAGCTGGACGTGCCCATGCTCGGCGCGGTGCTCAGCTACGGCACGCTGCTGGCGCCGCTGCAGCAGGTCTTCCTCGACGCCTGCGCCACGCGCGGGGGCGCGCTCGGCACGCTGGACGCCGGCCTGCACGCGCGCTTCGGCACCCCGGTGGCCGGCGTCGCCACCGACGGCGACGGCGCGCTCGTGACGCCCGAGGGCGGCGTCGGCGAACGCTTCGATCTCGCCGTCATCGCCGAGGGAGGCGTGTTCGCGGAGCAGTCGCGCAAGGCCGTCACGCACGACTACAAGCAGACGGCGTGGGTCGGCACCGTCATGCTGCAGGGCGCCACGCCGGGCCTCGCGATGGAGCGCTTCACGCGCGACGGCCCGCTGGCGCTGCTGCCGCTGCCGGCCCTGCCGAACGACGATCCGAAGACCTCGCGCGCCGCGCTGGTGTGGTGCGTGGACTCGGCCGACGACCCCGTGGCGCCGCTCACCGACTCGCAGCGCTTGGCCGTGCTCGCCACGCGCCTGCCCGACGCGGTGGGCACGCCGGTGGGCATCTCGCCGCTGAAGTCGTTCGCGCTGGGCCTCAACGCCGAGGCCAGCCTCGTCGACGGCCGCGTCGTGCGCATCGGCAACGCGGCGCAGACGCTGCATCCCGTGGCCGGCCAGGGCCTGAACCTGGGGCTGCGCGACGCGTTCCTGCTGGTCGATCGGCTGGCGGACGGCGCGCAGGCGTCGGACGCGGGCATCGCGCGCGCGCTGCGCGGGCTCGCGTTCGCGCGCGCCCCCGACCGCTGGAGCGTCATTGGTGCCACCGACTTCCTCGCGCGCAGCTTCACCTGGCACGCGCCCGGCCTCGCCGCCGCGCGCGGGCTGGGACTGGCCGCGCTGCAGGCCGTTCCGCCGCTCAAGCGCGCGTTCGCGCGCCAGATGATGTTCGGCTGGCGCTGAACCCCTTCATTCGAATTCGAGAGAGACACCCATGTTCGTGGTCGCGGGCGAAGCCCTGATGGACGTATTCACCGGCGCGACGACGCCCACCGGCCTCTTGCTCGACGCGCGCATCGGCGGCTCGCCGCTGAACGTGGCCTTCGGCCTCGCGCGCATGGGCCAGAAGGTGGCCTTCCTCGGCGGCATCTCCAGCGGCGAGCTGGGCGGCCGGCTGGTGGACGCGCTGCGCGCCGAGGGCGTGTCGCTGGACGCCGTGCACCGCAGCGCCGCGCCCACCACGATCAGCCTGATCGGCGTCGATGCCAGGGGCGTGCCCGAATACGCGTTCTACGGCACCGGCGCCGCCGACCGCACGCTGCCGCTGGCCGCGCTGGAACGCATGCCCGCCGCCGCGCGCGTGCTGCACGTGGGCTCGTACACGATGGTGGTGGGCGACACCGCCGCCACGCAGCGCGCGCTGGTCGAGCGCGTGCGCGGCAAGGCGGTGGTGAGCTACGACCCGAACCTGCGCCTGAACGTGGAGCCGGACCTGGCGGTGTGGCGCGAGACGCTCGAGTGGATGCTGCCGCGCACCGACGTCCTCAAGCTGAGCGACGAGGACCTGGGCCTGCTGTACCCCGGCATCGACCCGGCCGCGTTCGCCGCCGACTGTCTCGGCAAGGGCGCCGGCGTGGTCGCGCTCACCCGCGGCGGCAAGGGTGCGTTCGCGTGGCACGCCAGCGGCAGCGTGGACGTGCCGCCGGTGCCGGTGGACGTGATCGACACCGTGGGCGCCGGCGACACCTTCCAGGCAGCGCTGCTGACGCGCCTGGACGAGCTCGGCGCGCTGTCGCCGCAAGGCGTGCGCGACATGGGCGCGGAGACGCTGCTCGACGCGATGCGCTTCGCCGCGCAGGCCGCGGCCATCACGTGTTCACGCCGCGGCGCCGACCTGCCGCGGCGGGCGGAGCTGGGGATCCGCTAAGGCCGAAGGGGTCTGGCCCCGGCCGACCCATGACGATCGCAGCGGGGATGCACAAGGCCGGGGCCTGACCCCGATCGCGTGCCGCGCGACATCCTGATCGGGGTCAGGCACCCGCCCGGGGCGCTGTTGGCCGTAGGGGGGCGTCAGCTGGCGGGTGCCAGACCCCTCACGGCCTGTCGCGCCCCTCGTGCGCGGGCGCGTACGCCGCGTGCACGAGGCGCTGCTCCTCCACCGGCGTGCGGCCGAACAGGCGCTTGAACTCGCGGCTGAACTGCGAGGCGCTCTCGTAGCCCACGCGGCTGGACGCGCGGCTCGCGCTGACGCCGTCCTGGATCATCAGCAACCGCGCCTTGTGCAGCCGCGTCGCCTTCAGGTACTGGATCGGCGACGTGGCGGTCACCGTCTTGAAGTGCGCGTGGAAGGCGGCGACGCTCAGGTGCACCTCCTGCGCCAGCGTGTCGATGTCCAGGCGCTGGTGGTAGTCCATGTGGATGCGGTGCAGCGCCTTGGCGATCTGGCCGAAGTGGCCGCGCTGCGCCAGCGCCGCGCGCAGCGCCGGGCCCTTGGGGCCGGTGAGCACGCGGTAGCAGACCTCGCGCATCAGGCTCGCGCCGAACAGCCGCGTCTCCAGCGGCGAGCGCAGCGCGCGCAGCAAGCGGATCACCGAGTCGGCCAGCGGCGCGTCGACCGGCGCCATCGCCACGCTCTCGGCGCCCGGCACGGGCTCGAAGCCCGGATCCATGGCCAGCGCGAGGTCGGCGATCACGGCCAGGTCCAGCTTGACCTTGATGGCCAGCAGCGGCTCCTCGGGCGTGGCGAAGGTCTCGCCCTCGAACGGCATCGGCACCGAGGCCACCATGAACTGATGCGCGCCGTACTCGATCACCTGGTCGCCGAAGTAGCCGCGCTTGCGGCCCTGGCACACGATCACCACGCAGGCGTCGTGCAGCACCGGCGTGCGCGGCAGCGACCGGTTGGAGCGGCCGAAGGCCACGCCCTCCAGCAGCGACGGCGTCATGCCTTCGTTGGGGGCCAGCTCGGCCACCAGGGCCGTCATTTCCGCGCGGACCGCGGCCTCGTCGTGCGCCACGGCGCGTCCTTCCAGGGCTTGTTCGGATGGAACGAACTCTAAAGGAACAGGCCAGGAATGAACACATGAACTGTCATATTCCAGGCCACATCTGGAGTTTTAGGCAATAAATCTGGAGTTTCAGGACTTCTCCGCGGCGCCGCGATTTCCTAAACTGCGTTCACCCGGCCTCGACAGAGATCGGCGCGTGCGGCCTCCCGGGCCGCCTGGCGATGAGGCCCCGCATCCGGCCCACGCCACGAGACGACGCGCCCTTCCCGCCTGCAGCGAGCCCGGGTCGCACCGCCCCCATGCAGGCGCCCGCACTCCGCGGGCCGAGACCCCATGAACACCCCGACGCCGTCGGCGTGCGCGTTTCGCGCCGCCGCCGGCATGACCATCCCCATCCGAGGAGAAGATGATGAATCGTCAAACCTGGTTCGTGACCGGCGCGGCGTCGCGCCTCGGCGCCGACATCGTCCGCGCGGCACTCGTCGCCGGCCACCACGTCGTCGCCACCGATGCCGACCCGCTGGCGGTGCTGCGGCGCATCGGCGACGTCGCCGACGCGCGCCTGCTCGCGTTGCCCCTCGACGAGGTCGACGCCCGCGAGGTGGGCGTCGCGGTGAAGGCCGCGGTGGCGCGCTTCGGCGCCATCGACGTGCTGGTGCATGGCGCGGCGGACGCCAGCCCGCAGGGCGAGTTCGACGCGCCCGCGTCCGCGCGCGACTTCAGCGCCTCGGTGCGCGCGCTGTTCAACATCACGCGCGGCGCGCTGGAGGCGATGCGCGCGCAGGGCGCCGGCCGCATCCACCACCTGGTGCCGGAGCCCGGCACCCGGCGCGGCCCCGCGCTGTTCTCGATCGCGGGCTTCTGCGAGGCGGTGGCTGCGGACGTGACGCCGTTCGGCGTCGAGGTGTCCGCGGTGCCCGCCCATGCCGCCGGCCGGCTGGCGCGCCCGGCGGTGGGGTCGGATCGCGACGAGGTGCTCGAGGAGGCCTGAACTCAGAACGTGTAGATGCCGCCCACGGTGATCATCGGCCCGACGGCACCGTCCTGGTGGTAGGACGGGTTGTACGGCGCGCCGCCCTGCTGCGCGCCGTTGCCGGCCGCCCCGAAGGTCTGCAGGTCGTACGGCGCATGCCGGTTCAGCAGGTTCACCACGCCCGCGTGCACCTGCAGGTGGTCGTTGACCGTGTAGCGCGCGGTGACGTTGAGCTCGGTGAACGACGGCACGTGGCAGAACCGCGAGGGCACGGCGCCCGTGAACGTGCTGCCGAGCGCGGTCGAGCAGTCGGTGATCTTCTCGCTCGGGTCCAGCACGCTGAAGTGCGAGATGTAGTTGACCGTGCCCGAGATCTCGAACGGCCCCTTGCCCCAGGTCAGCGTGAACGCGCCGCGCGTGCGCGGGGTGCCGGTGTCCTCGGAGACGAAGGCCGGCCCGTGCGTTCCCGCGAGGTGGTAGGTGACGCCCTGCGTCGTCAGGTCGTACTGCAGCATGTAGCTCACCTGGAGCTCGGCCCTGATCTGGCCCGCCTCGCCCAGCTCGTACTTCGCCACGGTGTCGAGGTCGAGGCCCGAGGTGGTGGTGGAGTTGGCGTTGAGGAACGGGTAGGTGTCGTAGAGGATGTTGCCGGTCGCGTCGCGATAGATGACCGTGCCCACGCTGGCCGCGTTGTCCAGGCCCAGCTGGCCGAGCTGGCCCACCGAGATGATCTGGTCGTGGATCGTGATGTGGTAGTAGTCCAGCGTCGCGTTGTAGGTCTTGTTCGGCTCCAGGATGATGCCCAGCGTGAACGACTGCGAGCGCTCGGGCTTGAGGTGCGGCGCCGACAGCTGGAGTTCCTGCAGCGCGATGTTGCAGGGGTTGAGCAAACCGGGCGGCAGGTTGGCGGCCGGCGTCCCGTTGGGGCAGTACAGCGGATCCTGGAGGTTGCCCACGAAGCCCGACGTGGAGCCGGCGTCGCCGGTCTCGGCCGGGTTCGGCGCCCGGAAGCCCTTGCTGAACGTGCCGCGCAACGAGAACTCGCGCGACGGCGTGAACTTGAAACCCGCCTTGGGCGTCACCGAGTAGCCGTAGCTGTCGTAGTGGTCGGCGCGCGCCGCGGCGTCGATCTCCAGCGTCTTGGTCACGGGAGCGGCGACCTCGGCATAGGCCGCCACCACCGTCTGCTTGCCCTCGGCGAACGAGTAGATCCCGATGCTCTGGTCGCCGTTGACGAACGACGGCGGGAACAGCTCGTGCAGCCGGCGGTGCGTGAAGTCGAGGCCCGCGCTCATGCCCAGCGCGCCGCCGGGCAGGTCGGCGAGGTCGCGCGAACCGCGCACGCTCACGAACGTCAGGTCGTTGCTGGACGTCGATTTGGCCTTTGGCGCGACCTGCGACAGGACGGCCGCGGAGTTGGTGCCGCCCACCTGGTAGGTGTCGTTGTTCAGCGCGTCCTGCAGCGCCGGGAAGTCGATGTAGTTGTAGAAGCTGGCCGTGGTGGTCACGCGCGTGAGGCCCATCGAGGCGTTCAGGTTCCACGCGCCGACCGAGCCCTCCAGTTCGCCCACGAGGCGGTAGGAGTTCGACAGCGTCTTCTGGGTCAGCGGCCCGATGTCGAGGAAGTCGTCCACCAGCGCCGCGGTGGCACCCGTGGTGTTGCCGGGGTAGTTGGCCGGCACCGTCAGCACGAACGGGAACTGGCCGGGAAAGGCCGGGGTCGGCGCGGCGCCCGGGCCGAAGTGGAACAGGTTGACGCCGCCGCCGTTGCCGCCCGAGCCCACGCCGGTGGCGTAGGCGTTGTTGTAGATGCTGACCTGGCGCGCCTCGCTGCTCAGCACCGACGCCTGGAGGTTGGCCTGCCAGTTGTCGCCCAGCTTCTTCGTGTAGCGGGCCATGGCGTCGAGGTTGGTCGTCGACGGCTGCAGCGTCATGTAGGGGTTGCTGTAGCCGCACTGGTCGGCGGTGGCCTGCGCCTGCGTGCAGCCGGCGTACGGGTAGTAGGTGTTGCCGGCCCCGTCGACGAGGTAGCCGGTGCCGCTGCCCGCGCCGCTGGACGCGCCGGAGACGGCGCCCGACCCCGTGCCCTGCGTGAGGTCGACGCCGCCGTAGGGCGTCCAGTCGGTGCGTGCCAGGTACGGCCGCTTGCGCAGCAGGATGTCGTTCTGGTGGCGCGCCTCGAGCGCGATGTAGGCGTTCTGGCCGTCGGTGTCCAGGTTGCCCCAGCCGGTGGTCAGGGTCGCGTGCGTGGTCGCGCCGTCGCCCTTGCCGCTGATGCCCGCCTCGGCGCTGACGACCGTGCCGGTGACGCTCTTCTTCAGGATCACGTTGACGACGCCGGCGATGGCGTCGGAACCGTAGACCGCCGACGCGCCGTCCTTGAGCACCTCGATGCGCTCGATGGCGCCCATCGGGATCGCGGAGATGTCGACGAAGTCGCGCTCGCCGTCGTCGGGCATCGGGTACGAGGCCATGCGATGGCCGTCGATGAGGACGAGCGTGGCGCCGACCGTGAGCCCGCGCAGGGCCACGCCGCTGCCGCCCGCGGCGAACGCGCTGGGGGCGGCCTGCGTCAGCGAGCCCATGTTGTTGGCGGTGATGTTGTGCAGCACGTCGGCGATGCTGGTGTAGCCCGAGCGCTTGATGTCCTCTGCGGTCAGCACCTGCACCGGGCTGGGCGTCTCGGCGTCGGTGCGGCGCACGTTCGACCCCGTGACGGTCACCTGCTGCGGCGCGGCGGCCGGAACCGCGTCCTGTGCCCGCGCCTGGGCGCACCAGCCGGGAAGCGTCGCGACGATGAGCGCGGCGCGCCAGTGGGATGGATGACGCAGGGGTCGTTGCATGGGTCTCTCCTTGATGGGTTCGTTTGGAGCTGGCTGTGATTCGCCCATCCGCGGCCGCGACGCGACCGCCGATGCGGCACGGGTCAGAAGCCCGTCTTGAAGGATGTGAACGTGCGCGTGCGGAAGTGCCGGACGTCGTTGTCCAGCGCGTCGGCCACGGGCACCATCGCGGCGATGTCCTCGGGCGGCGGGAACACCGCGCGGTCATTGGCGATCCCCGGCACCACGAACCTGCGCGATTCCTTGTTCGGGTTCGCGTAGAACACCTTGTTGGTGAGCGCCGCGGCCACCTCGGGGCGCAGGATGTAGTTGATCCACTTGAGCGCGTTGCCCGGATGCGGCGCGTCCGCGGGGATCGCCATCACGTCGAAGAACAGCAGGCCGCCGTTCTTCGGCTGCAGCACCTGGATGTCCTGGCCGGTCCTTCCCTCGATGGCCCGATGGCGCGCGATGTTGATGTCGCCCGACCACCCGAGCGCCACGCAGACCTGCCCGTTGGCCATGTCGTTGATGTAGCCCGAGGAGCTGAAGAGCGTCACGTAGGGCCGCACGGACTTCAGCAGCGCCAGGGCCTGCTTGTAGTCGGCGGGATCGGTGGAGGCGATCGACTTGCCGGCGTAGTGCAGCGCCGCCGGCACCACCTCGTCGCCGGAGTCGAGGAAGGACACGCCGCACGACTTCAGCTTGGCCACGACTTCCGGCTTGAACAGCAGGTCCCACACGTTGGCCGGCAACGGCGCCCCGCCGAGCGCGGCCTTCACCTTGGCAACGTTGATGCCCACCGTGGTGTAGCCCCACAGCCAGTCGACGACGTAGGCGTTGCCCGGATCCACCTTGGCCAGTTGCGCCGCGATGGCCGGGTCGACGTTCTTCAGGTTGGGGAGCCGGCTCTTGTCCAGCGGCGCGAACAGCTTGTTCTGGATCTGCACGCGCGCCCAGCTCGATGACGGCACGACGATGTCATAACCGGT
>Ga0210384_10000786_pt1 | contig 46936 bp, 41 predicted proteins | sample IncBWH2MmetaG_FD_160574 | JGI IMG/M metagenome (GOLD analysis project Ga0210384, IMG submission 160574) | Forest soil microbial communities from Barre Woods Harvard Forest LTER site, Petersham, Massachusetts, United States - Inc-BW-H-2-M | ecosystem: Environmental > Terrestrial > Soil >... | reverse complement strand
TCCTCTCGAAGATCCGCAGCCGAGACTAGTGTCGAAGCTGCGAGAATGCTGGTCGGTTCAGATTCCTGCGACACCAGAGCCAGGATCACTTGGAAGTTTCTGTTGGGCGCAAGAGTCAGTGGCTTTCCCGAAGGTCTAAACGAGTGCTGTGATGAAAACGTGATAGTTCTATGTTCAGAACGAATCAGACTTGATCAGAACGCATCAGAACTCACTTCTGGTAAGCGGTTGAAGAATCATGTAGAGTAGAGAATTTTCATGACGGATCAGAACACACTAGGTGATCTTCAAAACCGGCGGTCGTCGTCTTTCGGCGGCGATGGTGGGTTCGACTCCCACTCGCTTCCGCCATAACAAAGGACTTAGGAGCGACTGAAACCCGATGAAACCCCACGGCGTTCGCTATTAGTTCTCTTTCACACCACCAAGGCCAGTTTTTCGACCTTGGGGTTGGGTTGCGCCATCGCGTCGGTGACGACATCGCCGTAGACGTTCATGGTCGTACGGATGCGGCATGGCGCATCATCTTCTGTTGGACGGCAATCGGAGTCCCCCCACAGGGTCGAGCCAATGCCACGCTTCACGCTAAGCGCACCCATCTGTTTTGGAGCGCGCAGTCACTTACCATCTACAGTCAGTTTATGGATCGACGAGGCAGTTACTTCTTGGCCAGGTCGGCCCATCCGCAGGGAATTCGTTTCCCCTGCAGCTAAGGCACGCAACATGGCCTGGCCACTGCCCCCCAACACATCACTGGCCACCGAAGCCAACTTGACGTTGCATCGCTCTAACCGACGTTGAATGCGTTTCGCGGTCGAGGATTGGTACCGCACCAGCTTGGTACGGTACCGGGTTAGATCGCGCAAAACGCGGATCGCCACCGGAGGTACATAACCCATCTTGCAGGAGTTCGGCGATCCTTTCTCCATCTTTGACGTCCGTCTTCTTGCCGCGCACGGCCTTATAGTGCTCCGGGTTGATGAGTAGCAACTCGAACCCATTTGGTTCGAGCACATTCCAAACCGGCACCCAGTAAATTCCGGTCGCTTCCATGGCCACCGCCGTGACCTTGGCCTCGGCCAGCCACTGCGCCAGCTCTCGCAGTTGCTGCGTCATGGTGCCAAAGATGCGTTTCTGCTGGCGGCTGGTTCCGTCTCACTCTCACTGATCAGACACGCGGCGATGGTCTGTTTGTGTACGTCCAGGCCGCAACAATTGCGATGCACTCGCATGGCGATCCTCCTTTGCCTCTGGCGAAGACGCCTGCACTAGAAGAATCTCCCTTTCGAACTCTCCGGATCGAGGTATCACTTTGCGGTTCCTACGGCGTCCAGCTCAACCTGTTACCCGGGTTCAACGAACCACACCATTGCCATTATCCGAGCTTGATCGCACAGTGGCGGATCCCATTGTGCGCTCGCTCGCCAATATTTTCATGCTTCGTTGTGACCGGAGTCCGGTCATGCTGGCCTGTTAACGTCACTTGAGAAATCGCGACGCGTTGACGCTGATCCCGCCAAAGAACAAAGCAAGCCGTGCGCTAGCCCGATGTCCGGGCAGACTTTCCCCGCGCACGTTCAACCTGAAAGTCACGCGGCGCATGGGATGACCTGTTCAAGGCGCGCCAGTGGAAGACCTTAGCGTTGACGACAACGCCTTTGCGGTCTTCCGTACCGGAATCCTGTAGAGTCGGCAGTTAATCTTCGGTTCAAGAGGGGGCACCAGTCGGGTTCGCGGTGACGGGGCCTTTGACCTCTTCGGACTCACGCCCAGGAGCGGCTCGCACAGGTACAAGAAAGTTGCTGGCGAGAAGATAGGCGAATAGATGTCCGAAAGGCGGCGCGTGACGGAGCTGGCTCGCAGAAACCCATCCATCCGTCTCAGTCCAGTCCCAGCCGGTACTGGAAGCATTCTTCAGCCATTCTCGCAGATCCGTGGCGGTCATCGGATAAACGTAGATTCGGACATTCTGGGCGAAAAGACGCGCGAGGGCCTCTAGGCGTCTGCCTTCCAGGTTCTCGTAAGCATCTTCAGACGCTCGAATCATGAGGGAAAGACCCACCACGAAGCGCACAGGCGCCCTCGTATGCCGGTTTACGAGTGCTGTCATCTGGTAGAGCTCGGGTTGGCGAAAAAGCAGCACGTCGCCGCCAGCGGAGAGAAGCGCATCAATACGACGAAACAAGTCGGGGACTTCCGGAGCCGGTTCGTTCGGCATGAATGGAGCAACGGTCAGGCAAAAAAAACCGGCAATAGCCGATTTCGTTTCGCCAAGTTCGTGCCGAAGCTCTTGAATAGCCGAAGCCAGCAACCGCGCGTGAACTTGCGAGTGAACTGAATCCGTGTGGCCAAAATATCCTGGTGCAAGCACAACAGCTTTCTTATAAAGGACCTCGGTAGGGGGAACGGCGGAGCCCCTGGAGGAGAAAAATACAGCCTCTGCGAATCCCGCTCGCACCAGGTGGACTAGCAGGGCACGGCGATCCCAACTCTCGAATGCTGGCCCGCGAAGATCCACATAGTCGATCTCAATTCGCTCGGCAACGACGTCTTGTGCGACGCCTTCCAGAAATGATTCCTTGGTTTGCCCCTCATAGAACGCGGCGTAGATGAGGTTGACGCCCAAAATACCGATGGCTTGCTGCTGGAGGGCATTGGAAGGATCGCGCATATTGACGTGCAGAAGGACGTCGTTCGGAGGACCGCCGGGCTGCAACTGAAAGCGGAGACCGATCCAACCATGTGAGTCGTTGGTTCCGGCGAAGTTACGGGCGGAGACGGTATCAACAAAGCAAAAGAACCGGGTTTGCGATCCACGGGATTTGCTGAGTTGCGTAAGAAGCTGGGTCCATTCATTGTCCAGCATCGCCTCAAGCCGCTGCTTGGATACGTAACGCGATCCGGAACCGTAGAGATCATCGCTGACTTCCTTGTCGTACGCGGAAATCGTTTTGGCAACAGTGCCGGATGCTCCTCCGACGAGAAGGAACCAGCGCGCGACTTCCTGTCCAGCGCCGATTTCAGCGAAAGACCCGAAGGTGGATTGATCGAGATTCAGGGTGAGCGCTTTGTGGTGAGTGTTGAGTTTCTGAGCGGAAGGCATAACGCAAGTCCAGTTGATTACCAACTCCCCGCGCCCTCAACCTCTTTTCGTCGAAGGCCGCTTTGCTTATATTTTACCCGTCATGCGCAAGGAACTTATTGTCACCGCCGGGACGATTCGATAGTCCGCGCGGTAAGCCAAATTGTGCAGATCGGTGGACGCAGCAGCTCACTTCTTTCGCAGTCTGAACTTGACAAACAATTTGCTCGGATGCAGACCCGTACCACTTTACATCGACGACCGTTACCGGGCATTCAGGCAGAATTCCTTTGACAGTGGCTCCTCGTTTGAGATCCTCAAGCTTCGTCATCAAATATGCCCGAAGTGCATTTGGGACAGCCATTTTGCCGGAGTCCGATAATATCTCTTCTTCATCTTCTTCTCCAAAGGGTTAGAGTACATGGATATTGGGAATCGAGTCACCCAAGATGGATATGGGCTTTCGCCAGTACTCGCTACGCAATCCAACTGCACCTAGCCAAATCCTCGTTATTTAGCTATCTTCCTCTCCAAGCGCATCTGGCTGAGCGTTAAGCAACGCTCTGCAGTTGGGTTTGAAAGTCGAGACTGTCAGTTGCCCGTTGACACGCTCGCCGATGGCGAGCATCGTCAGGAGAGCTGTGACTGACAAAATTCTAATCGTCGTCATCGTCGGTGGTAACCGTTGGAAGCATTAGAAGGTAAGACGAAGTGTCGGAGTTGTTGGCGGTTTGTGTCCCGCCCCCGCCCCCTGGCAGCGTTCACTTCTAATTCCGAAATGTGGTTCGCGATTATCAGCGCATGCTGGGTGGCATTGCTTTATCGGCACGTAATCGGCGCTGCATTTGTCTATGATGACGTAGCCCAGATTCAACACAATCCTGCTTTATTGTCCTGGCATTCGGCCGCGCAGTATGCTCGCGCCGCTGTCCCATTTAACAGTGAGTTTCGTGGCCTGGGAGGCTCCTTTTATAGGCCGCTATTTTGGTTCAGCCTGGCCCTGGACCGTTCGCTCTGGGGGTTGGATGCGATCGGCTTCCACTTGACAAACCTTGTTTTGCATTGGGAGAACGGTTTACTCGCATTCTTGCTCTTAAAAAGGTTGCGCGTTTCAAGTTTACTGTCCGCAGCCGTTTCTATTTCCTGGTTGGGTCTCCCAATTAACGCCGAGGTTGTGGCGTGGATTTCTGGTCGCGCCATCGCCTTAGCGGTTCTATTCCTGTTGATTAGCTTATTGTGCGCGGATTGGTATCTGCGTTCGAACAAAATTGTGGCGCTACTGGCCTACGCAATTGCCGCCTTCAGCGCCCTTCTCTCGCATGAGATCGGCATCCTGACATTACCGCTGGCATGCCTTGTAGTTTATGCCGCCAACGCTGTGCGCCGGGTGTGGTTGGTCCTATGCGGCGTTGGGGTGGCAGTCGATGCTGTCTATCTTTGGCTCAGACATGTCGCAGGCGCCCACCTTTCCTCAGGCGTTGCTGTAATCATCGGATCAGGCATTTCGTTCTGGAAATACATCGGTTGGATGCTTCTCCCGCTTCGGATGAGTATCGAGCGTTCGACGGACGTACCGACAGACAATTCTCCTATGATGACGGTTGCGGCGTTCATTGGAGTGCTCGCACTGTTCATCGTCATTCTGAAATTGCGGAGCAAACTGCCGGAAGTAGCCGCCGGTTTGGCGTGGTTGTGCATCGCATTAGCTCCTTTCTGCGGAATTGTGCCGATTTATCAAGGAGTGGCCGAACGCTACACGTATCTGGCTGCTCTGGGTCTTGTGCTGGCGATTGTGGGTTTTTTGTCTCACCTCAGGAATTGGACAAGATCGCTAGGGTTCTACGCGCTCATTTTGTGGGTTTCGTGGGGCGTTTGGCGCCTCAACGCACGCGTACTCGATTGGCGCGATGAGATCTCACTCTACGCAAAGTCCCTGGACGCAACCCCAAAAAGCTCGGTGCTTCTCTACAATCTCGGGGTTGCCTTCGCCGAGGCAGGAGATGCCTCAAAAGCCGCGGTCTATTACCAGCGTGCCATTGATCTTAACCCGCATTACACGTCGGCGATCATAAATCTCGGCAACCTTTTCGAAAGTCAGGGCAACTACTCTCAATCGGCAGCCTTATATGAACGCGCCATTTCTCTCGATCCGCGAGATCCTGATGCCTGGGTGAATCTTGGAAACCTGTATTTGCAACTTGCCTCAAACCAGCAAGCGAAGGTCGCCTACGAGAATGCAATCGCTCTGAAATCGAATGATGTTGAGGCGATCATCGATCTCGGGGCGGCGCTTCAGCGTTTGGGTGATTTTTCGGAAGCGGAACAGGCGTACCGGCGGGCCATAGCCGTCGATCCCAGTCAAGCTTCCGCCTACTGCGATTTAGGTGCACTGTTCTTGCAAGAAGGTAACGTAGCTGCAGCACGGGAGCAGCTTATTAAAGCGCTCGAACACAATTCCTCTTATGTGCTGGCGTATTTTGACTTGGGAGTATTGTATGAGCAGACTGGGAGCCGTGACCTTGCCATTGAGATGTACAAGAAAGCACTCGATATCCAGCCTGATTACCAACACGCGCGATCAAACCTCGAGAGAATGGAAGCTCGTCCCGGAGCATCCGCTCACCATCTTCCATGAGACTCTTCTTCTGAAACTGCTCGATCAATGCTCCACTTCCGATTTGAGCATGTCGGGGCTTGTACGGCGGCGACTGTCGTTTGGATAGAGGCCCAATAGAAAACACTCCACTTGATTCCGTTCCTCCGGTGTAAGCAATTGGTAGTCTTTCCGAAGACCTTGCAGCAAATGGCTCGCTCGGTTCCGTGTGCAGACCAAGCCATGAAGGCTACCTGCGAGAGTGATTCGTGATATATTGTTCCGGTTTGTCATTCAAGCTCCTTGAAAGCGCTCTGACCGCGCGCTTGCCGCCACCCTTTGAAACATAAAAACCAAAACCTCCGTTCCTGGGGGATGTTGTTTGAGCTAAGCCTGAAAACTCAGGCGATTCAAAGCCGTGTTTGAACGCGTCCGTAGACTCCCAGATGACGTAGTTCATGAACACACCGGGAAGTTGTGGCGGTCATTCATGCGAACAGCGCACTGTCCTCCGGTCATATTTCTCTCCTCGGTCGCACCTGACATTTCATAACCGCCATTACTGGATGAAGCGGCGAAGCGAAGTTTGTCATCAGGCGAAGGCAAGCGGTGCGAACCGGCCGCCAAGGAATGATCCGCTCGGACGCTCGGTCTCCAAAAAGAACACCACTATGTCGTTTGGGTCGATGCCTGTTTTGCCAAGCTTTTCGACCAGGGCGGCAACAAGACCTTTTTTCCTGTTGGTGTCGGTCCCTGAAGTTACCAGTACTTCAATCATCAACATCTGGTCGGTACGCGACGGGATAGTACAGATCAACCCTGAGGTCAATTGGTTCCAACGAGAGGGAACGTTGGAAAACTCGTCCTCTGGATACCCGGCAACCATGCTTGCAGCGTGGATGGCCCTTGAAAGGCCGTCTTTCTCGTTGACCTGTTGGACTTCATTGTTACGGTAAACAAGGGCACAGAACCTCCCGATCGCTGGATATTTCTGCCTGGGACTTAGGGCAGAAACTTGTAACCAGAGCGATGGACCGTATGAAAGTGCTTGGGATGAGCGGGTTCTGGTTCTAGTTTTTTGCGTAACCTCAAAATATGGTTATCGACGGTTCTTGTACAGGGATAGTGCTGGTACCCCCACACTTCATTGAGTAGCTCGTCCCGTGAGATCACCCTCCGCGGGTTTTTGATCAGATACACGAGAGTTTTGAATTCCTTACATGTGAGAATAACGGGCCGACCGTTGCGATGAATTTCCATCGTCGACAAACATCCCTTGACGCCGCCAAACTCAAACGTGTCTGTGGCGTTAGTATTTCTCAACCGGGCCTTCACTGCATTCAGGGGTGAGCAGACATCGCTGGTATCGATGCGGCCACTGCCGGACTTATTGGGTCCCGGCTTTTTCTGGGTCGTCTCATCAAGAACAGCCGATTTTGGAACAAGCACGGTCACCTGCAAGTAACGCGATAACTTACGAAACTCTTCCGGGATGCCAGAAACCGACACGGACGCCAAGTCTTCATTGAGGAAGTACATGGGATTTGAATCGAATTCGGTCTTGGCTTGCGCAAAGGGGGAAATTGCCGCCTTGATTGTTGCTGTCATTGAGATACCTCTTTACTCAGCTTGCCTGGCACAATTGGAGTTGCCGACACTTTGCAGCAAGGGCATTCGATGCAGCGCGATTTTCGCGTGAAACATCCGCGTCTTTACCGCCCCGGTCGTAATCCCCAGAATTTGTGCAGTTTCTCTGATCGAGTGTTGTTGTAAGTGGATGAGCTCGACAACGTTGCGAGCTCGCGGTCGCAGCCCCGAAATGGCTGACTTCAGGATCCGTTTCCGTTCACGAAGGGAGCAACTCTGTTCCGGATCGGGAGCGTGGTGCCGAAATTCTCGTTGCGCTACGGGTTCAGACGACGAGTTTGGCCCGTCCATGGGAACTTCTCGTGCTCGGCGGTTTTTACGAAGCTTCATCAAAGCGGCATTAATCGCAATGCGGGTCAGCCAGCTTGCAAATTGGGACCTTCCCTCAAAATGCTTGAGATGGAAGAAGGCATTCAGAAAGCACTCTTGCGCTGCGTCTTCCGCGTCTTCACGATTTCGGATGATCCGGCGAGTCACACACGAGACTCGCTTCATATGACGTTCGCAAAGCTCTCCGAAGGGGGCTCGTCTTCCAGTCTTGGCGGCTGCTATCAACTGCTGCTCGCTCCACCCTCGAAGATCGCGAACGTCTGAGGTATCGTCGTACGCAGGTAAAAATGTACTCACCACCACGATTGACTTCCTCTCTCAAACCGGAGCCCTATGGCAGTGCCGGTTCGTCCCTCTCTCAGTCTTTTTCTCTGTCCATCCACTCGCGGACGTACGCCGGACAGTTCTCAAACTTCATGCCATCCCGTTCGCAACCCCTTAGAAACTTAACTGCCTCGCGATCCGCCAGCCTTAGGTCCCGCAAATCTAGGATGATCTCACGGTAGTCGCGATCGAAAAGCTCCTTCAACTCCGAGACATGCTCCGCCTCCATACGCCCACTTACGGAAAAGACCGTGAATTTTGGCCGCGCTGATCTCTCGATCCTCAACGTCATCGGTTATGTTTGTCTGGCACAAGTCGCGGTCGTCCTGGTGTCCGTATTTGCCGCCATCGCGGCCGCTGACGTAAAGGAAATTGCAATACAGAGGCCGTATGCAACGCATTGAAAACAGGCGGGTAGGCGCAATGGTCGGATGACGAGACTTCGGGAAATGCCGAATTTTCGGGAGTTGAAAGCAGGGACTTATTGCGACTCAGCGATAAACTTGTGTTTCTTGATGTTCAGCTGTTTGATTTTCGAGTCCAGCGTAGATCGGGGAATTCCGAGTTTGGCTGCCGCCCCTTCTGGGCCCGCAACTTTCCCTTTACTTTCCGCTAAGGCAGCTTCAATCATTTCTTTTTCCTGATTCTGGAGGGTATCCGGCAAAGGGCCTGCTAATTCCTGCAGGGGTGGGTGCGCGCGTGCCAGCCAGGCTTTTTCGATCCTAAAAGTGTCGCCGCCGCACAAGATCACGGATCTTTCAACAATGTTTTGCAACTCACGGATATTTCCCGGCCAGGGATATACTTGGCACAGTTCCAACGTAGTTCTGTCGATTTTGCAAATTTGCTTGCCGGCTTTCTCCGCATATCGCTTAACGAAGTATTCAACCAACATCGGGATGTCCTCCTTTCGCTTGCGCAGAGGAGGCACCTCAATCGGGAAAACGTTAAGCCGGTAAAACAAGTCGGCTCGAAACGTCCCCGCCGCAATGGCTTCCGTTAAATCACGGTTGGTTGCGGTTATGACGCGAACGTCGGTGGGCAGAATTCGGTTACCTCCCACTCGTTCGAACTGCCGCTCCTGGAGTACTCGGAGCAACGCAATCTGGGTCTCTGCGGGAAGGTCGCCGACCTCATCTAGAAAAATCGTTCCGGAATGAGCAAGCTCAAAGCGGCCCTGGCGGCGCTGCACCGCGCCGGTGAAGGCGCCTTTCTCGTGACCAAACAGCTCCGACGCGATCAAGGACGAAGGAATCGACGCACAGTTTACGCTGATGAACGCCTGGCCGGAACGCTGCGAGTGCTTGTGTATGGCGCGAGCAATCAATTCTTTTCCGGTGCCGGTTTCGCCGGTGACAAGCACCGTGGAGTCGGTGGGGGCCACTTTCACAATTCTAGAGAGCACGGTTTGCAGGGCTGCTGACGAGCCCACAATGTCCTCAAACATGAATGCCTGATCAATTTGTTCCCTCAGCGCAAGGTTTTCGTCACGCATCCTCTCCTCAGCCTGCTTGCGATCTTCAATATCCATCCCAGTTGCATACCAGCGAATAATGTTGCCCTGGTCGTCGCGAAGAGGATTGTAGCGGACAAGAAACCAGCGATAGTTACCGTCTTTTCCAAGCGCTCGTTGCTCAAGTTCAAAAGGCTTACCGCGCGCGAGCGCCTCATGGCGCTCCTCGCGCAGCCTTTCTACATCCTCGGGGTGGAAGACCCGTGCGCGCTGGTCTTCTCTCTGCACGTCCTCCAAAGTGAGACCGGTATAATCGAGCACTGTTTGATTTGCATAAAGGGCAGTCCCATCCGGGCGCAGCACGTAAATATAACTGGCGATGGCGTCGGTCATCCGGCGAAGCTCTGTTTCCTCCGCCTTGAGTTGTTCAAACGCAGTCTGCAGAGCCGCTCTCGCTTCGTGCTGCTCGGTGACATCCATCGACGTACCGACTAATTCAACGACATCACCGCTAGCATTCACTACCGGGTGTCCGACCACATGAATGTACTTGGCCTCGCCGTTTGGCAGAAGAAGCCTATAATCGATCTCAAAGTCAGTTCTGTCCCGAACGGCCTGCTCGACCACAGCTGTGTTATAGTGCGCGTCCTCCGGGTGGAACCGGCGGACTACCTCCATGTAAGATGGTGGCGTCGGACCAGGATCGATGCCGAAGATCCGGTACATCTCTTTTGACCAATAGGAAGCGTCCCACCCGAGCCTTGGGATCACGGCAAGCCCGTGACCGGCCTCACCCTGAGCGTGTTCCATCTGAGGAACCCGCACCGCCCAACTGCCCGTGTGGGTCAATCTCTGTGCTTCTGCTAAATAACCCTCACTCCGCCGAAGAGCTTCCGTCCGCTGCTTAATTTCCTCGAAAGCGTTCTCCAACTCGGCTCTGGCCTTCCACTGTTCGGTCACATCCATGACCGTGCCGACGACTTCGTCGCCTGACTCAATCACCGGGTGAGCGATAGAGTGGAGGTGCTTTATCGTTCCGTCCGGAAGCACGATTCGATAATCTATCTCAGAATCCGTCCGCTCCTTCTGAGCGGACGCCATTCTCTTCTTTCTCTGCTCGAACTTTGGTCGATCCTCGGGGTGAACCCTCTCAAAAAAGTCCCATGTAGGGTGAGCCATCTTTTCTGGCTCGTAGCCGTAAATGCGAAAGACCTCTTGCGACCAGAAGAGAGTATCGGTGCGCACATTCCAAACCCAACTGCCCGTGTGGGTCAATTTCTGTGCTTCTGCTAAATATCCCTCACTCCGCCCTAGTGCTTCTTCGGCACGCTTGCGCTCTGTGATGTCTTCGGAGAGCGCCATTATGAATCGCGATACCCTCTCGGTACCCGGCACAAGAGAAACGTTGTTGCTTACCCAAATGAAGCTGCCGTCCTTGCGGCGATACTTTTTCTCGATCTGAAACTGACGTCGTTTTCCCTCCAGCAACTCGGTGATCAGCGCCCAGTTGGCTTGGCGGTAGTCCTCATGGGTTAAGTCCAGAAAACTAACTGCGCGCAGTTCCTCCTCCGTGTAACCCACGATTGTCTGGTAGACATGATTGGTGGCCAGAAAACGGCCATTCAGGTCAGTCAGCGCAACCCCGATAGCAGAATTCTCAAAGACAGATCTCCACCGCTCCTCGCCTTTCCGAAGGCCATCTTCAGCACGCTTGCGATCTTCGATGTCGATAGCCGTGCCATACCATTTGACGAGCTTTCCGGTTTCATCGCGCAGTGGGACATTGCGAATGAACCACCAGCAATATTCTCCGTCTGCCCGCCGAACCCGCGATTCACTCTCCATGGCTCGCCCGCTCTTAAGGGCTGTCTCCCAATCGGCAACGACCCGAGTCAGGTCGTCAGGATGAATAACCGCTTCCCACTTCCACCCGAATGCCTCGTCCAAGGCTAATCCTGTGAACTGCAACCAACGATCATTAACGAAATCAACATGACCCTCGGGCGAAGTGCTCCAGACGTACGCCGGAACCGTATTGACCACGTCGCGAAGCTCTCTCTCGCTCCGGCGGGCAACTTCCGTCCGCTCCTTAATTTCCTCGAAAGCTTTCTCCAACTCGGTTCTGGCCTTCCACTGTTCAGTCACGTCCATGACGGTGCCTACGACCTCAGCGATTTCACCTGAGTCATCCCTAACAGGATGAGCAACAGAATGGAGGTGCTTTATAGTGCCGTCCGGGAGAATGATTCGAAAATCAATCTGAGAATCTAGCCACTCTTTTCCAGAGGCCTCCATTCTTGCTCTGTGCTCGATCTGTGGTCGATCCTCAGGGTGAATTCTTTCGAGGAACTGTGGCCAAGTGAGTCCCATTTCCTGATATTCATAGTCATAAATGCTAAAAATTTCTCGCGACCAGAAGAGAATGCCGGTACGCATATTCCAGGCCCAACTGCCGGTGTGGGTCAATTTCTGTGCCTCGGCTAAATAACCCTCACTCCGCCTGAGTTCTCTTTCTGCTTTCTTGCGCTCGGTAATATCTCGATAAATGAGGTAAATGGCTACCTGGTCGAAGCCAAGCGAAATGCCCCTCGCGACGACGGAAACGTCAAGGCGAAAACCGTCTTTACGTTGCCGAATGGCCTCCAGTTCAACTCTGTTTCCCGAAATCAGCCGATCCCGGTTTTTGAGACCTTCAGCGCGCAATTCCTCGGGTATTATCAATTCGGGAAGCCACTGTCCCGCAACCTCTTCTGCGCTGTACCCGAACATTCGTGTGAATTCCTTGTTGACCCGCAACACGTGAAAATCATCGTCGGTCAGGATTACCGCGTCGGGTGATAGCTCAAACAAGCCATCGAGCTGCTCTTTCTGCTTGAGTATGTCCTCATTCGCCGAAGTCAGCTTTGTAGTTCGGTCCGTGACCGCGACTTCTAGAGCCTCCTTTCTCCGTATTACCCAGATCATGACTATTGCAAAGGTCAGGAACACCAGCTCATAAAGAACGCGAGAGAGGCTGCTGGTTTCCCCCTCGAAGATGAAGCCGCGGATCAGCGACGAAAGCAAAACTGCGACAATACCGGGCTTCGTGCCGCCGTACCAGAACGTGATGGCGATTGCGGACAGTGCAAATGCAGCAAACGGATGAGGCAGATGGAAGTGGTAAAACAGGAGATCCAGCAACAGGGCGCCTGCGACCGAAGCGAAGGCCAATCCATAACGCCGCGCGAACGACGCACCTGGCCGCGTTAACTTCTTAGCTGTAGCTGAATCAGCCATGGTTCAGCCCTTCTCTCACCCTCAGATCAAGGCTACGATGGTTTCCGTACCGGTATACTGTAGCTCCGTTCCATTGATGGCACAATGCGCGGTGTTCTACTCCAGAGTGGCTCGAAAGATCCGGCAAAAACACCCTGACGCATGTGCCCGTGAGCTCTTTAACTTGACGGCTACGCAGCCTGCGCTCCATCCGAAGCTTCAGTGACCGCGATCAGTAATGTTACGTCAGCTTGTCGCAAGCGATTTGGCCGGTCCGCAAGCTTCATGTTCCGTTACAGTTCCGCAAAGCTCTGCAAGCTGCTCCGGCGTAAAAGTCTCGGCAGGGCCAAAGACCATGTGTCCAGCCTTGTGAATCACGACATCGAGGTGCCCGTTCTCGCTCACGATATGTTGACTCGACGCATCCACCGATTCTTGCGAAGCGACATCCATTCGATCGTGCGCAGATCGACCTTATTTTTCTTAAAATCACAGCCAACAGGAGGGGCTAGGCGGCGCTCTTCGATTGATCAGCGAAATCCCGAGGTGTCAACACGTCCGCCAGGCCGATTCGACGAAGAAGCTCGGCACGGACGCGATCCGAAACCATATTGACCACTTCCGCTCCGTCCTGCGTTGGATCGTAGTGCACCCGGAACGGTCGCTTGCCAAAGGGAGCATCGACTACCTTGACGATGGCGTCCGCAACACCCTCGACATTTGCATCAGGAGGCACGATTGAGGAGAAACTCTGGAGTACATCGTCCGCGAAACCTTCATAGGGACCCGCTTCGTATTCAGCGACCCGCGCTTTGTCCGCGGGAGAACCAGCATGCGCGAAGTGGTTCGTACCGCCCGTGAAGGCGCCGGGTACGATGATGGAGGTCTCGATACCCCAGCGCGTCAACTCGCGTGCATAGACTACGGCCAATGCATCCATTCCGGCCTTCGCCGCGAAGTACGGTGCCATGTAGGGCGGCGTTCCGCCCCCGCAACTACTGCTCGAAACCCAAACCACAAGGCCCCTCTTCTGTTTGCGCAAGTGAGGCAAGGCCGCGCGGTTCACGCGCTGCGTGCTGAGCACGCTTACATCGTACAATTCCGCGAGTTGTTCGGGCGTGAAGGCTTCAGCCGGACCGAACACCATGTGTCCAGCATTGTGGATCACGACATCCAGGTGACCAGTGTCGCTCACGATCTTTTGGATCGCGGCGTCGGCCGAGGACTGCGATGCCACATCAAGTTCAATCGTGCGTAGATCGACCTTGTTCTCCTTGGCGAACTTTGCCGCCGCTTCAACCTGCGGAGCATTGCGCCCAGCGATGTCGCGCATACCCGCAAATACGGTGTGCCCATCCTTGGCCAGAGCCCGGGCCGTTAGTGCTCCAAAACCGCTCGATGCTCCCGTGATCACAATTACTTGCTTCATGGCTGTTCTCCTTATGCTGTCCTTCCGTTTTGAATTTTGTACTTCTCGGCGGCGAACTCATTCACCGGCCTAAGCGAATCCGCCGTTAGCGCGCAATACTTGCCCATTGATCCATCCGCCGTCTGGACCAGCCAGGAAGGAAACAACGCTGGGTATGTCGGCCGGCTGTCCGAGGCGTTCCAGCGGCGCCAATTTGCTCAACTCCGCAATTTGATCTTCGCTTTTGCCCTTCAAGAAAAGGTCAGTGGCCACCGGCCCCGGAGCGACCGCGTTGACGGTGACATTGCGTCCGCGCAGTTCGTTTGCCAACACACGTACCAGGCCTTCGGCGCCAGCCTTTGATGCAATGTATGGGCCGTAAGTTGGAAATGACTTGGCCAACACGCTGCTCGAAAAGGCGATGATTCTTCCACCGGGAGCGATGTGTTGGGCTGCCTGCGCCAGGATCAGAAACGTCCCCCGCAGGTTGGTGGAGATGACTTTGTCGAACAAGTCTACGTCGCTTTTGCCGATCGGCGAGAGCGGCATAATTCCCGAGTTGTGGACGACCACATCGACGCCGCCGAACTTCTTCATGGTTTCGTCGAAGAGCCGGTCGACATCAGTCTGATTCGCAACATCCGCTTTGAGCGAAATGGAATCACCACCAATCCCTTTGATTTCGGTTACGACTTCTTCAGCCTCCTCTGCGTTGTTCAGGTAATTGACGACTACCGCGAAGCCGTCCTGGGCCAGCCGCTTGGCAACAGCGCGGCCGATTCCTCGGGATGCTCCGGTGACAATCGCTGTCTTCTTCATGATGTCCTCCGCTTAATTCGGCCGCCCTCTGCGTTAGGTTCTGCCGACACAAACAATATGGCACTTGCCAAAAAATAATTCCAATGCATAATGTCTATATAGAGTATGCGTACAACGCATTTACGCCAGGCTGACCTCAATCTGTTGGTTGTGTTCACGGTTCTTGCGGAAGAACGGAATGTCACCCGTGCTGCAGCGCGCCTGTTGCTCAGCCAGCCGGCCGTGAGCCGCGCGTTGCAAAGGTTGCGGGACATGTTTCACGATGACCTGCTCATCAGGAGTTCGTCGGGATACGAACCCACTCCCAAGGGACAACGCCTTCTGCACGAACTCGAAGCGTCCTTGCCGCGGCTGGATCGTCTGCTCAGTGGCAGCGAATTTGATCCGGCGACGGAACAAACTTCATTCCGCATTGCCGCGACCGATCACAGTTGTCATGTACTCTGTCCGCTGCTGTGCCGAACTGTTCTTACACCCGAAGTCAGGGTCTGCTTCAACTTCCTCCCGCTGCACGACGGGCAGTTTGAAGCGATGGAAAAGGGAAGACTGGACATGGCGCTGGTCGCCGATGATGGCTACGCTCCGACGCACTTCGCGAAGGAAGTCATCTTTGAGGTTGACTTTGTTTGCGTAGTGGCGAAGGAGAGCCGCTTTTCGCGAGCATTGACGCTCAAGCAGTACGTCGCCGCAGATCACATCGGAATCGGCATTGTGGGCGGAATCCAGACCATCCCTGAAAAGAGATTGGCGGCGATCGGAGCCAAACGCCGGTGCCCCCTCTGGGTGCCCTATCACACAGCGGCGATGCGGAGCCTTATCGGCACGAACCTTATCGCGACTGTACCTCGGCGCATCGCGGAAGCAGAGGCATCGAACCCTGCCATCAAGATCTTGAAAGCGCCTGCGGTGCTCGGAACGTTCAAGTATCTGATGGCCTGGCATCCGAGAATGAACACAGACGCGGCCCATACCTGGCTGCGTTCGACCATCCGGGACGCCGGAAATCGAGTATCCATTATGTGAAGCGGACGACCCCCCGGAGGCGTAGAAATGACTGGTCATTCCATGCAGGAGCAGACACACAACTTGACTTTCCCCAAACACTTCGACGGGAAGCGTTTCTACAATCCGGATGCTCCTCAGGCGCTCAGTTTTCTTGACGCGCTTCGATGGAAGCTGGGCAGCCGCCCTGAATCCTCGCCAAGTTTCATTTCAGACGTCCAGCAATCAATACCGCCCCGCCACATCGAAGGCAGCGGGATGCGAATCACCCTAGTGAACCACTCATTGGATAGGTCCCCGGCGCTGAAGAAAGCCCGGTGTGCTGATTCGAGAATGTGCCGCACATGTTCCGGCCGGGTGTGCTCGCCTGCTTCGCACGCGACATATAGAACCAGCTCACGAATTGGATTGGGGTGAATCACTGTCCCTGCCAGGCTTCACCATCCACTGCGTGCCGGCGCTGCACTTCTCAAGCCGCAGTATTTACGACCGCAACAAGACCCTTTGGTGCGGCTACGTGATCGAATGTCCGGATCGGTTCGTGTATTTCGCCGGTGACACTGCGCTCGGAAGTCATTTCGCACAAATTCGGGAAAAGTTCGGAACGCCGCATCTCGCGTTATTGCCGATTGGGCGTAGGAACCGCGCTGGTTCATGTCACCAGTTCACATGAACCCCGCGCAAGCTGTCAGAGCTCACGAGATCCTGGGGGCCAAGATCAGCATCGCGATCCACCATGGAACGTTCCGACTGGCAGATGACGGCATCGACACTCCGAAGAAGCAGTTTCTGGCTTGTCGACAAGGGGATTCTTTTCTGATCCTCAAGAACGGCGAATTTGCCGATATCCCATGATGGCGAGAAGGGTTACCTGGCAATCCTTTCAAACGTTGTCCCCCTTTGGCGAAAAGCCGCCGCCTGATTTTCTGCGGGAATTACCGCGCCGCTAAACCAGGACCGTACCGCCATCGACCACAATGGTCTGGCCGGTGGCGAATTCTTCCTTCATCAAAAACAGGTAGGCTTGTGCAATGTCATGAGCTTCGCCGACTCGCCCCACAGGCAGTCGCTTGCCCACGCTTTCAAAGAGCTGCTCCCTTTCTGATGAGCTCATGTTCTGCCAAAGGTTCGTGCGGACGACTCCCGGCGATACCGCGTTGACTCGGATTGGTGCCAGTTCAACCGCCAGGGCACGTGTTAAAGCTTCGATAGTTCCACAGACACTTGCGGCGATTGTCCATCCACTTTGAGGGCGCTGGCCGGCGATTCCAGTTGTGAGGACCACGGAGCCGCCCTTTCGAATTTGTGGACTCCCGTATTTGACCGACGCAAGTGCAGACCAATAACGCAGTTCGAACGCGCGTCTCGCCTGCTTGAGATCCGTATCAGCCAGTTCGTGCAAGTGCAGGCTATCGCCGGCAGTGAAAACCAGGTGATCGAAGGCACCAAGCTTCGTGAAAAGCCTTTCCACCGCCTTTTCGTCCGAGACGTCAACCGCCTGTCCCTGCGTTTCTCCTCCGATGGATTTAATGGCTCCCTGCAGTCGTTCTGCGTTGCTGGAGACGATGACGACCTTGGCTCCCTGCAATGCCACCTTCTCGGCGACGGCCAAACCAATTCCCGACGACCCGCCTACGATAACCACGCGCTTATTGTCGAAATCCTTTTCGGGTGGCATTGAATTCTCCTTTCGCGCACTTTCGCGACTTACACAGCTACTGATGAGCAGACACACGCATGCGAATCATGCATAATGAGCATGGTGCCTATGCGTCTAGAGAAACTGCGTCAGGCTGATTTGAATCTCCTGGTTACGTTTGCTGCGATTGCTGAGGAGAAAAGCATTACCGCTGCAGCATCCCGACTATTGCTCAGTCAGCCTGCCGTGAGCCGGGCCCTGCAGCGCGCACGCGCGATGTTTCAGGATGATCTTCTGGTTCGATCGCCGAATGGCTTCGAACTCACTTTGCGAGGTCGAAAGATTCTCGAGGAGCTTGAGGGACTGCTACCCAGGATGGAGAATCTCGTTGCGCCGGCTCTGTTTGATCCCACGCGAGAGAAAAGCCATTTCCGCATCTCAGGCCCGGATAATATTTGTACAGTCGTACTTCCGTCCTTGTGCCGGCAGTATGCGAACGGCCGCTATCAAGTACAGTTTGAATTCTGGCCTTGGCGGAGCGGCATCGCAGAACTCGTGGAACACGGGCAACTCGATCTTGTTCTCCACATTGATGACGGGCTCCTGCCGGTGCACTTTCAGTCCGAGAGGCTCTACAAGGAGGATTGGATTTGCGCCGTCGCGCGCGACAGCCACTTTGGCGACCGGCTGCCACTTAAGCAATACCTGGCCGCGAGCCACATCGTGGTTGCCACCTATGAGGGGGTGCAAACAATTCCGGACAAACAACTTGCGGCTGTCGGTGCAAAACGCAGCTCTTGCATTCGGGTTCCTTACTTTGGCGTGGCCCTGCAATGCCTCCCCGGCACGGAACTGGTCCTTACGGTAACTAGCGGCATGACACCAGTTATCAAAAACGATCGCAGATTGCGGCTTGTGAAGGCGCCGCAAGAATTGCACGCATTTCATTTCCTCATCGCCTGGCATCCGAGACTCAACACCGACCCGCGTCATGTTTGGCTTCGCGAGGCCATGCGATCAACGATCGCGGCCCTCCATTCATAAGTAAGATCGCGCCGCCAGTACGGGGAAGCAATTTGTGGCGTGACGACGAAAATCGAATCCATACCATCGATACCCTAGGCAGTCCAATTGGGGTTAATCAACGTTCCTTTGTGTGGCGAGTGTTCCAGGGGTGAGAAAGATAACTAGCGGTAACTACGACGGTTTCCGGCATCTTATTGAACGCGCGCACGCTGGAGCAAAGGCCTGCGAGAGTCCCACTCTGTTCGCCAGTTCTTTGACGAACCCGGATCAGGGGCCATCTAGCCTGGTCTTCTGCTGAGGTCGCGCGGTTTCTCGCGTCCCGCCGCAGCCGAGGCCACGGGTAGCATTCGTCCGCGGCTTCGCAACTACATTCCCGGTTCAGTTTTTCCAAAGTCAATTGAGGCTGCGATGTGGGGTTCCTGTGGAAGACTCTGCCCGCAGCGGGTTGGCGCTAATGAAAGTTCCTAAACGGACGATAGGTAGCTAGAGGGAGTGATTTCTCCCCACACAGAGATCCTCCCCCGTCGAAGAGAGGGCCGCTCCTTGAGGCCGATAAGGCTGTCAGGCGACAGCTAAACCCGTCGACCGTGGGATCATTCTCAACTTGGAAAGGAATGGCAGGATGAGCGACAGCGACATCGTCCAGGATTTTCTGGTTGAAAGTTATGAGAACCTGGACCGACTGGACCGGGAACTGGTGGGCCTGGAGAAAAACCCTCACGATGGTGACGCCCTGGCCAGCGTGTTTCGCACCATTCACACCATCAAGGGCACGTGCGGATTCCTGGGGTTCAACAAGCTGGAAAAAGTAGCCCATGCTGGCGAGAATTTGCTGACTCGCCTTCGCGACGGGCAACTCACGCTGAACGGGGAGCTTACCACGGCACTGCTGGGGATGGTGGATGCGGTCCGCCAGATGCTGAGCAGTATTGAAGCGAGCGGCGGGGAAGGAGAGCGCGACGACACCGAGTTGATTGCCACCTTGACGCGCCTGCAGCAGCCGTCCGAACTGCCGGCAAAGAGCAAAACTGCCCCGGTTCCGGAGATCGCATCTGACTCCTCCGTGTCGGCGTCTTCCATCGGCGACATTCTGATGCAAACGGCCGGGGTCACCCGGGCAGAGATCCGGCTGGCGACCGAGAAGCAGAGCGAAGGCGATCCGCGCCGACTGGGCGAGATCCTGGTGGCACAAGGAGTCGTCCAACCGGCCGACATTGTGGACGCGCTGCGAATCCAGCGTTCTTCCCGCGGGGCAGCCTCGGACAGCACCATCCGCGTGGAGGTTGGATTACTGGACAAGTTGATGAATCTGGTTGGGGAACTGGTGCTGGCTCGCAACCATGTCCTGCAATTCGCCAGCCGCATGAAGGACACAAGTTTTCTCGCCGCTTCTCAGCGTCTGAACTTGATCACTACCGAACTGCAGGAGGGGGTTATGAAGACCCGCATGCAGCCCATCGGGAACATCTGGGGGCAGTTTCCACGGACGGTGCGCGATGTCGCCCTCGGTTGCTGCAAGGAAGTGGGCATCGAGATGGAGGGCAAGGAGACCGAACTAGACAAAACCATCATCGAAGCGATCAAGGATCCGCTTACGCATCTGGTGCGTAATTCCGTCGACCATGGCATCGAACTTCCGGAGGACCGGGTCACGGCAGGCAAGGATCGAAGCGGACGCCTGATTCTGCGGGCCTTTCACGAAGGAGGGCAGGTCATTATCGAGATCAGCGATGATGGCGCCGGCTTGAACGCCGATCGCATTCGCCAGAAGGCGGTCGAACGCGGACTGATCACTGCCGAACAAGGCGGCGGCATGGCGGAGCGCGAAATCTTTAACTTGATCTTTCTTCCCGGATTTTCCACTGCGGAAAAAGTGACCAACGTTTCGGGGCGTGGTGTCGGCATGGATGTGGTGAAGACCAACGTCGAAAAGATTGGCGGTTCGGTGGATGTGCAGTCGGCTTGGGGCCGGGGCACGACGGTGCGTCTAAAAATTCCACTAACCCTGGCCATTATTCCAGCGCTGGTTGTATCCTGCGGCGGCGACCGCTATGCGATTCCCCAGGTGAGCTTGCTCGAACTGGTGCGAATCAAGGCTGACCAGGTCAGCAAGAGCATCGAATTGGTCCATGGCGCACCGGTTTACCGGCTGCGCGGGCGGCTCCTGCCTCTGGTGTACCTGAGCCGTGAGCTGAACCTGAGCACGGACACGCGCCGCAGGATGGAAAACGACGGCGCGGTCAACATCGTCGTGGTCCAGGCCGATGAGCGCCGATTCGGACTCGTCGTCGATCAGATCAACGACACCGAAGAGATTGTGGTAAAGCCGCTGCGCAAACAGCTCAAGACAGTCAAGACGTTCGCCGGCTCCAGCATCATGGGGGACGGCAAAGTCGCACTCATTCTGGATGTGCTGGGCCTGGCGCAGCGTGCCGGCGTGGTGACGGAAACCAGAGACCGAGTGCCTGCGGAAAGAACCGCGGAGGCGGCTAGCGCGGGAGAGAGACAAACCTTCCTTTTGTTCGCCGGGCCGGGCGATTCCCGCATGGCTATACCTCTCAGCACGCTGGCGCGACTGGAGGAGTTTCCGACGACCCAAGTGGAAATGTCGGGCAACCAATGGGTGACCCAATATCGTGGCCAGATTCTTCCCTTGGTGCGGCTCCACGTAGTGCTCGAAGAGCGGCGCAACCGGCTGCGAGCTTTGCAAGCGCCGCCCGCCCTGGATTCCGCGCCGATTCAGGTGCTGGTGCTGAGTCACGATGGACAGTCCTTCGGCCTAGTCGTCGAACGGATCCTGGACATCGTCGAAGACCGGGCGGAGGTGCGATCGGCCGCAACCCGGGAAGCAGTTCTCTATTCCGTCGTGATCGGGGACCGAGTCACCGAACTGCTCGATGTCCCGGCCATTCTGCGAAGCCTCGATTCGAACGCGGTGCCGCACCTCCCTGCGGCCAGATCGACGGAGGTGGTGAACTAACACCATGGCCCACACTTCACAGTTCTGCACCTTCTATTTGGACAAGCTGCTGTTCGGGGTGGAATTAAAGGGCGTTCAGGAAGTCATCCGCTCGTTGGAGATGACCATGGTTCCGCTGGCGCCTGAGGTTGTGAGCGGCTTGATCAACCTGCGCGGCCAGATCGTCACCGCCGTGGATCTGCGACGGCGACTGGAACTGGAGCCCAGGCCGCCTGGTATGCAGGCCATGAACGTGGTGGTGCGGTCGCAAGATGGAGCGGTCAGCCTGCTGGTGGATGAAGTCGGCGACGTGGTCGAGGTTGAGGAGACCACGTTCGAGTCTCCTCCGGAGACGCTGCGCGGCTCAGTCCGGAGCATGATCGTGGGAGTCCACAAGCTGAACGACCGGCTGCTGCACGTGCTGGATATTGAAAAAGCCTGCCAGATGGCGGAACGGGCGGAAACCGCGGCGGCGGGGCGGTAGAGGCATCGAGCGAGTTCGTGTTGCGGAATCAGAGATCTGAGGAGGCAAGGGAATGAGATTCACGCTGGGGAAGAAACTGGGACTTGGCTTTGGAGTGATCCTTGCCTTGATGGTATTCAGCTCCACAATGAGCCACCTGAAGTCGGCCGACATCAGGCAAAGCCAAGACCTGACGTTTGAGCTTCGCGTGCCATCGCTCGAAGCCACCCTGAAGTTGCAGAGCGATTTGAATCAGGCACAGAGCAAAGGTCAACAGTCCGTTCTCGCGGGAGCAGAACCAGCCAGGAGGGAGGCGGCGAAGAAGTTATTCGATGACAATTGGAGCGAGATTGAAAAGGATGCGGCCGGGATGGCCGAACTTGCTCCCAAGTGGGTTCTTCAGGTCAACCGCGACCGGCTCGACGACATCAGGAAGCAACTTATCGTGCTCCGCGCGGCCCAGGAGGCTGCGATGAATCATGCGGTGGGCCGCGAGCGCGAGGCTGTCATTATTGCAGGTAACGAATTCGCCGACCAGGCGACTCCAGCCGCGGAAGCAATCAAGATCTTGCTCGCGAGTATGGCGGATGACTTCATCACGCGACTGGAGAAAAACAAGGAAGACTTGCATGCGGAGAACCGTTCGCTCAGGCTGACGATTGCGGCAACCACTTTCGCGGCCGTAGGTATCGGAATCGTCGTGGCAGTTTTCCTGAGCCGTGGCATCGCGGGTGCAACCCAATCGGTTCTCATCCAGGCAGAGGCCATCGCCGCTGGGGACTTGACGCGTGATGATCTGACGGTCCGCAGTCAGGACGAACTGGGAGACTTGACCACCGCGATCAACAAAATGAGTGCCAGCCTGAAGCGCATGATCATAGCCATCGCCGAAGATTCGGTTCTGGTAGGCCGCGCAAGTGAGGAATTGAATAAGACCAGCCAGCAGATCACCGCCAACTCCGAGGAAACCTCGGCCCAGGCCGACGTGGTTTCCAAGGCCGCAGAGGCGGTCAGCCAGAACCTCCAGACGGTTGCCACCGGGGCGGAAGAAATGAGCGCGAGCATCAAGGAGATTGCGAAGAACGCAACTGAAGCGGCGAGGGCCGCAACTTCGGCCGTGAAAGTCGCCGAGTCCACGACCTCGACCGTATCCAAGCTGGGTGATTCTTCCACCGAGATTGGACAGGTCATTAAAGTCATTACTTCGATTGCGCAGCAGACAAACTTGCTGGCGCTGAACGCAACCATTGAAGCGGCGCGTGCGGGCGAGGCGGGCAAGGGATTCGCAGTGGTAGCCAACGAGGTGAAGGAGTTGGCCAAGGAAACTGCCAGAGCCACGGAAGACATTAGCCTCAAAATCGAGGCTATCCAGACGGACACCAAAGCGGCGGTGGACGCCATTGCGTCGATCAGCGGAGTCATCAATCAGGTCAACGATATTTCCAACACGATCGCGACCGCGGTCGAGGAACAGAACGCCACCACCAACGAGATGTCACGTAACGTGAGCGAGGCTGCCCAGAGCAGCAGCGAGATCACCAGCAACATCGCGGGCGTGGCGGAAGCAGCCCAGAGTACGACGCGCGGAGCCACGGATACGCAGAAAGCATCGCAGCAACTGGTGGAGACTTCCGCCGAACTCCGCCGCCTGGTCGAGCAATTCAAGATTGACTCCGGCGGAAACGGCCGCGGGAGCCGCGCGATCGCGATTCAACCACAAAGCCATGCTGCTCGCGCAGGTTCGTAGAAGGGGCGGCTGAGCTTCATGGGAGCTGGTCGCAAGATCAAGAGTGTGAGCAAAACGGGGATGGGGTAATCAGGCCCCGGGAGAGACGCAAGTGCAGTGGACAATCAAGACCCGTTTAGCCAGCCTGACCATCAGCGGTCTGGTGTTTGTGGCGGCGGTGAGTGCTACTGGATATTGGGGCATCACCTCGGTCGAGAAGGCCACTGCACAAGTGTCGGCTACCGGCATGGCAATTCGCAATCACATCGAGGCCGGGACTTACAACGACATGACCAGGGACGATATTTCCGCCGTCTCACGAACCGGCGCGGAGCCGGGTGGCCCGTGCTGGGGCTTAAAGTGGGCGAGTAAGTAGTCCTGCGTACCGGGGCTGCGGCCGGGCCTGAGTGTTCCCGAGTATAGTCCCGAGGCCGTCTGCTTCGATGATGGAACAGGCGGAATTGGTTTGCTATGACGCGCATTCGAATTCTGGTGGTAGATGATTCGTTGGTGATTCGCAGGCTGCTGTCGGACACCTTGGCCGAAGATCGCACGCTGGAGGTGGTTGCAACAGCCAGCGACGGGCGGATCGCTCTTGCGAAGATACCGCCGCTCAAACCTGATTTGATTACACTCGACATCGAGATGCCCGTCATGGACGGCCTGGAAACCCTTGTCGCGATACGCAAGCTGTACCCCAAGCTGCCCGTGATCATGTTCAGCACTCTCACCGAGCACGGGGCGGAGGCGACCCTGGATGCGCTTTCGCTGGGGGCTTCAGATTATGTCACTAAGCCGAGCAATACCGGTAGTCCGGCGCGTGCGATCGAGCGCATTCGCAGCGAACTTATCCCAAAGATCAAGGCTCTGTGCGGCATCGCCCCCTTGAAACTTCTTCCACTACCCCAGACCCGTCCAGCAGCGAAGGCTCGAGTGCGCTCCAACCCGCGCATCGAAATCGTAGCCATCGGCACTTCAACTGGAGGTCCGAACGCCTTGGCCGAAGTCTTGCCGCGCATCCCGAACGACTTTCCTGTCCCCATTGTCGTGGTCCAACACATGCCGCCCATCTTCACCCGTCTGCTGGCGGAGCGGCTAGCCAGCCGTTCGGCCATTCCCGTGGAAGAGGGCAGCTCTGGCGTGACTCTCACCGCAGGGCATGCGTGGATCGCGCCGGGAAATTTTCATATGAATGTGATCAGCGCGGGTCTGCAGCGTCGTCTGAGCTTGAGTCAGGGAGCGCCGGAGAATTCCTGCCGTCCCGCGGTCGATGTGCTGTTTCGCTCCGTGGCCGTGGCCTACGGGGCGGGCGTTCTGGGGGTAGTGATGACCGGCATGGGCTCGGACGGCGTGCTCGGGGCACAAAATATTCGCGACGCAGGAGGAGCGGTTATCATCCAGGACGAGGCCTCCTCCGTGGTTTGGGGCATGCCCGGATTGGTGCGCGGCTCAGGCCTGGACGATGCCGCCTATCCACTCGATCAGTTGGCGGCGGAGATTACGCGCCGCGTACTGCAAAGCCGCGCGTCTCGAAATTACATTGACCTGAAGAGTCATGCGACTTTGGAACCCCCGGCAAAATGACAACCGCCAATCCCTCCTTTGGTCCCAGCGCGGGGGCCGAGAAGTCACCGAAGCTCGCCACTATAGTTGATGGTTTGGCGGAACATCGCCACCTAATGCTCATATAATTCCCGTTGACCATTAATCGGGAATTACGTCTCACGTTCGTGGACGAGCCCTCAGAGTGTAAGGGAGATCATTCGAATGAATCGCACCTTTTGGATTTTGTCTTTGCTGATAGCGTCATCGCTTGGTGTTGCGGCGCAAGTGAACCCCTACAAGGATCCCACGCCCGGCGTTTCCGGCTATCGGGCGGAGGTTTTGGCTGAGGTCAGGGTTCAGGAAGATAAGTTCGCGCGTCTCGCCGAGGCGATTCCCTCCGACAAGTACACCTGGCGACCGAGCCCGGATGTTCGCTCCATAGCAGAAGTGTTTCTGCACGTTGCGGCGGCGAATTACAACCTTCCAAAGCTCATCGGCACGCCTCCGCCCGCTGGTGTGGATATTGCCAAGCTGGAGAAATCCACCACCGACAAAGCCAGGGTCATCGGCATTCTGAACGACTCGTTCGCGCATGAACGCGACGCAATCCTGAAAATGCCGGACGCGGACCTGGAGAAAAGCCTCGACTGGTTCGGCGGCAAGAACACTGAGCGAGGCATATTGCTCTTTATGACTCGCCACACCGCCGAACATCTGGGACAGTCGATCGCCTACGCCCGTTTTATCGGCGTGGTTCCGCCGTGGACCGAGGATCAGCAGCGCCAGCAGGCACCACAGCCCAAGGCGAAGTGATTCCGAGCCCCCACTCGTCAGCTATCGTTCGCGGGAAACTAAGCCTCGGTTGCAGTCTGACCGGGCGCGACCTCAATGATCGAAACCAAACCGCTTGCTTGCGCTGCAGTATGCAAGCCGCACTCTGTCTTGTTAAACCCGGACCAGCGTCCCGCGCGCTCATCTTCTCCCGGCTGCACGCTTCTCGTGCAGTGTGTGCACCCAATACTTGGATACCCCTGATCGTGTAGAGGATTGTAGGGAAGGTTGTGGTCATGAATGTAGCGCCAGATTTTCTCAGCGGTCCAATCCGCCAGCGGGTTGATCTTGACTAGATGGAACTTCGCATCCCACTCCACCTTGAGAGCGCCGGCTCGAACCGGGGTCTGGTCACGACGGATGCTGGTTACCCACGCGCGCAGCTGTGAAAGCTTCTTTCGCAGTGGCTCTATCTTTCTGAGATTGCAGCAGGCGTCCGGATCACGGCTCCAGAGCGCCGGACCGTGGAGATGCTCCTGATTGTCCGGCGTCAGAGCTGCCTTGAGTCTCTCCACCCTGATCCCGTAGCGTTTCTCGATTCGCTCCATCAGACTGTAGGTCTCGGGGAACAAGAAGTCGGTGTCGAGGGTAAAGATCCTGAATTCTGGTTGCACCCTGGCGGCGATGTCAATGAGCACCATCCCCTCGGGTCCAAAGCCGGATGCAATTTCGACATAGCCCCCGAAAGTTACGAAGGCCCAGCGCAACAAGTCTTCGGGAGTCCATTGCTCGACCAACTGATGAATCCTTTCCACTTGCTCTCTCATACTCCCTGCTCCTCATCTCCGAATCTGGCGTTCGGAGTGCTCGAAAATTCTGGTTCGGCGTTCATCACAAAGGGAGGTTGGTCCGAAGGCCAACAGTTCCAGGACGCGAGTTCCTCAGGCGAGAAGCGATGGTCGGCATGGCGGAGAACGTCGCCGATTACAAGCAGCGTCGGCGCGGGGAGGCGAGCATCACCCAGGTTCCTCACATTGGTTGAAATGACCTGCTCTTCGGGAGTCGTCGCTCGCGAAATGATTGCGCACGGGGTCTCGTTGGCCAGTCCGGCGGCGCGCAGCTTGCGGGCGATTTCAGAATAATTGTGGCCCGGCATGTAGATCACGACCGTGGCTCCCAGAGAGACCAGCGCACGCCAATCGGTCGGATCGGCTCCCGTTGCCGAATGCCCCGCGAGAAAAACCAAGGCATGGGAAGACTGGCGATGAGTCAGCGGAATCTGCGCGCTTGAAGCCGCTCCGAGAGCAGCGGTGATCCCGGGAACAATTTCAAACTCGATGTTGGCCTTGCGCAGCGCCTCAATCTCTTCGCCAACACGCCCAAAGATAAGCGGGTCGCCGCCCTTGAGCCGTACCACCTGCAGTCCGGATGCAGCTTGAGTGACCATGAGGAAGTTGATCTCTCCCTGGCTGATGTTCTTTTTCCCGCAGCGCTTGCCGACGTTGCGAACTTGCGCGTGGGCTGAAACGAGGCGAAGTATCTGTTCCCCCACGAGGTCGTCGTGCAATACGACATCTGCACGTTTCAGCAGGCGGACGGCTTTGAGGGTCAGTAATTCGGGATCTCCGGGTCCGGCGCCGACGAGATAGACTTTGCCGGTCATACGGCAGCACTCCTTCCATTTGTCTTTGAGTCGCTTGCGACGGCAGCTTCGAATGCCTCGGCGCTGGCCAGCGATTGCAAGAGAAATCGTTTGCGCTCGGGGTCGAGATGGCTCGCCAGAATTTTTCGTCGAGTCTCGCCCAATTCCGCAACCCAATTGGCGTACCCCGGCCCGAACTGGCGTTCCAGTTGTTGCCGGATTCTTTGTGCGAGCGACGGACTCTGCCCTGAAGTTGAAATCGCAATTTGCAGGTCACCGCGCTGAACCACGGCCGGATAATAGAAATCGCATTGGTCAGGAACGTCGACCACGTTGCAGAGAATGTGGCGGGACTCTGCCTCCTGGAAGATCAACTCGTTCAAATCACGCGAGGAGGTTGCCACGACAACCAGGAGGGCATTGTCCAAGTCCGAAAGAACAAAGTCGCGTTCTTCGAGTTCGATTTCGCCGTTCTGGGACCATTCCCGCACGGCTGCGCTCGCCTCGTTGGCGACGACGCGAATCTTCGCCCCAGTCGGTAATAGCCCGCGAATTTTCGGCTCGCCGACTCGCCCGGCGCCAACGACGAGCACCTGCCGGCCATCTAATTTCACGAACATGGGAAATAAACTCTTCACTCCAAGTCACCTCTCGCCGTCATAGCTAACCTTCAATTCCATGAGGCACGCGTCCCGGCGACAGGTCGCGGGGTACGGCGTCCACAACTTCTCCAGCGAGAAACGCACGCAGCTCGGCATCGTCATGGCGCGCGAAAAACCGCCGCAGGTTCTCACCGCTTGTGCGATCGATCAAGTAATGACGCAACAGGCGCTCAATCGCGTCTGGCACTTCGCCGGCGAGGCAGCGATAGCCGACAGGCCGTGCGATCGATTGATGCAGTCCGACCGCGCCGCCCAGGCAGAAGTAGTAGGCGTCCATCATGCGTTCGCCGACTTTCAACTTCTTGCCTTCGATCCCGATGTCGGCGATCCAGTGCTGACCGCAGCTGTTGGGGCAGCCCGTAACGTGCAGCTTCAGGTGTTGCTCGAAGCCGGGGAGCCGCTCCTCCAGTTCCTCCACCAGCCATCGCGAAAAACTCTTGGTCTCGGTGATTGCGAGTTTGCAAAACTCGGTGCCGCTGCAGGCCACGGCTCCGCGCCAGAAAGGCGAACCTCCCACTCGCAATCCGATTGCGTCCAGTTCTTTCGCCAGCGATTCCGCTTGCAACCGCGGCACGTTGACCACCAGCAGGTTCTGCATGTTCGTGGTTCGCAAATCGCCGTTCGCGAAACGATCGGCGAGATTGGCGGCGCTGTGCATTTGTTCTGCCGTAATTCGCCCGCGTAATACCGCCGCCCCCACATAGCAATAACCCGGCTGCTTCTGCGCGTGGATTCCGATGTGGTCGCGGTAGACGTCAGCCGGAGCATCATCCTGTGCGGCGGGATCGAGACGGAATCCAATTCGCTGCTCCAACTCTTGTTGGAAGTCGTCAGCGGTCCAGCCGTGCCGGAGGAACAGGAATTTAAGCCGCGCCCGCTCGCGATGTTCCCGCAATTGAGTTGACTCACGAAACAACTCAGCGACGCCCTTGATGACTGACTCGACTTGGTTCCAGCGAACGAACGCATTCAAGCGAGGCGCGAGATGGGGTTCGGCCGAGAGCCCGCCGCCGACACGCAACGAGAAACCGGTTTCCGGTGTTCCGTTCAGCGTTCGCGTAACCGCAGTCAGTCCGATATCGTTGATCTCCGGGTAGGCACACCAGACGCGGCAACCAGTGATCGAGATCTTGAACTTGCGAGGCAGATTGTAAAAGTCCGGATTCCCAACCAGTGCCTGCGTCGCAGCGAGCGCAAGCGGCGACGCATCACAAATCTCGTCGGCATCCGCGCCGGCGACCGGGCAGCCAGTGATGTTTCGAGTGACGTCGCCGCAAGCGCCCATCGTGTTCAGGCCACATTGCCACAATGCCTCAAGAATCTCCGGGAGCGCTTCGATAGTTACCCAGTGAAGCTGAATGTTCTGCCGTACAGTGAGGTCGGCAATCCCGCGAGCATGATGTTGTGTCAGGTCAGCGATGGTTCGCAATTGATGCGAATTCAGAATGCCGTTGGGGATGCGGATACGAAGCATGAAGCAGGGCAACGCTTTGCCCTCTCCGCCTTTTCCGCCGACCACGCCTGCGCCGTCTCCTTGCGTGTAAACGCCCCACCAGCGCAAGTAGGTGCCCAGCCATTCGGGCGGGATTGAATCAAAGCCCGTTCGCGCGAATCCCCGGATTTCGTCAAGCGCCACCCACGGATTTTTTTCGAGCTTCAGGCGTTCGACCCGTTGCGCTTTCGTCTCTTTTAGCGTTTCACTGTATGCCATAAAAAGAAAAACCCACCGCCAGCTTCCTGCTGGCGGTGGGTTGGATTAGTGCTGGTACTAAGAAATTTCTAGGTCAGCAACCTCCCGGCGCCAGAAGACACGACTGCGCAACAACAAGTACAACAGCACATGCAGTCGATGTTCTTCTGGTACTGGCTTAACATTATGTTGTCGATTCTAGGTTGCCCTTGGGCATCTGTCAAACTCGTGCCTGTTCAGATGCCGTCCGTCGGGCGCCAGGTGCAAATATTTATCGGGCCACGTCGGTTGCCATGTGGTTCGGTTGCAGGGCGATCATTTCCTTTCGCGCCGCGTCCGCACGCGGCCCGGATTTCTCTTCCGAGAGAAAGACCTGCAATTCAGCCAACGCATCCGTGGGCCGGTTCTGATGCTCGAAAACCCGCGCTGCGACGTAGTGAACAACGGCGTGTCCGCCCCCTGATGTGGTATGTGCCTTGCGAGAAGTGGCAAGAGCCTGATCGAAATGCTGGTTGAGGAGTTCGGCACCGGCCAGCAGGACCAGTATCTGGGAATCGTTCGGGGCAATTGTGTTAGCTCTATCGAGTAGAGCCTCGGCTTGCGGAAAATCGCGATCCGCAACAGCTGAACGGGCTAAGTTGACATAGGCCGGGGCGTAGTGATCGTTGAGATTCACCGCTTTCTGGAAGGCTTCGCGATTCCGAATCCGATCACCGAGGTGCTCGTAGGCCACGCCCAGGCTGTTATAAGCTTCGGCATACGACGGATAAACAGCGATCGCCTTTTGGAGCCGTTCGATGGCTTTTTCCCAGTTTTCCTTGGCCACGAACCGGTTGGCCCTGTCGAACTCCTTCCGTGCACCTTCCGGAATTCCGAGGTCCTTTGCCGCGACCATCGGACCGGCCGGCAGGTTCGTGTCGTTCTGGTACGCATTTTCCACCCGCTTGGCGGTTACATCAAGACTAATGCCGATGCGAGATTCAACATAGAATCCTCCACTATCCGAATTCTCGATTGCCGCGCCGGAAACAATTACGTGGTAGCTCCCAGCCGGCACATTGACAAATTGAACGTCGCACTCCTGGTTGGTGAAACCTTGCGCGATTTGGACGCCAGAACCGCTCATCAGCGAAACATGCGCTTGAATATCGCAACCACGGCCGTTCTCCGAGGTCACGTGTACTCTTACACTGCCCGCCCGAGTCATTCCGTCAATCCCGGATTGGGCGAAGCTAAACGGTACGAGAAACGATGTGAAGAGAACCAGCGCGGAGCGCATCATAGTTGCCATCGCGGAGGGTTGGCATCGAAACTGGCTCGTTAGAAGCGGGCCAGGCGTGCGTTCGACCCTTGCGGCATAGGACGCACGATCAAGAAAATCGGTAGCTGGATATATCGTGTCGCGAGAAATATTACAAATGATTGGTTAGATCTTCAGTCCTTCTCGGACAATACAGCGCTGGACACAAGTTGTTTTGAGTCGATTGTTGCTTGTTGCGGGAGTCGCGCGAATTGTCGACCCGCCGGCTGAAATGAATTTCATAAGCGACAACAGATCATGGAGAAGGGCAAAGCTACGAAACAAAGGGGTGCGAGGATTTGGCAGAAGAATGTGAAACCGTTGCTGCGACCAGAATTGCCGTCCCGTATTGGGCGAGCGCTGACGACGTCTGGCTATCGATCTTTCTAAGACATTGATGAGATGTCACTTACTCTGGGCCCATTGTGCGTCGCAGGCGAATCTTTGGTCCGTGATCTACGGTGACCTACGAACCATGTTATGCAATTTGATAATGTGTAAAATTAGAGCAGACTGTCTTTCTCTCCCCTTTTGCTTCGCCACTTAATCAAGATTGACATCTTAAGATTGCGTGCACGAATTCGAAAAATCACGGCCCGGTTTGCAGGAGATCCTGAACAAACCCATTCGCGACCTTGGCCTGACCATCGAGGGTTCGTCGCTGCAGCGTCTGGTGCAACAGTTGTACAGAGAGCTCGAAGAAAAAGGGTTGATGAAGTTTCACCCGCTCTGTTATCTCACCGATGAGTGGGGCTGTCCCTCCGGGGAGCCGGTCATCGGCATCCCTTTTTATCTCGCGAACGCGGACCTGGCTCATCTCGAAAGGGAGATGAATGACCTGGAGGATACGCGCGAGGTCATGATGTATCTTCGCCATGAAGCCGGACACGCGTTTAACTACGCCTACAAGCTTCACCGGACGCCGGAATGGAAACTGCTCTTTGGTTCTTTTCGCCGCCCCTATCACGACAATTATCGGCCAATTCCATTCTCGCGAAACTTTGTCCGTCACCTGGCCGGCTGGTATGCGCAGAAACATCCCGACGAAGATTTCGCTGAAACCTTCGCGGTGTGGCTGACTCCGCGTTCTGCGTGGCGCAAGCGCTACCGGGGCTGGGGCGCCATGGCCAAGTTGCAGTACATGAATCGGATCGCCAGAAAGTTGGGTAACTTGGATCCGATTCGCCGCCGCGGGCGCACCGACATCACGGTCGACGAAATGGAAGCCACGGTCGCTGAATTCTACCAGCACACCAACGATGAGATCCCGCTGGCAGACTTGGCGCTCGATACCGATCTGCGTGACATTTTCGACGCCTCCAAGCGACGCAAGACTGCGAGGCCCGCGCGCGAATTCCTGCACACGCAGAGGAAAGCAGTCGTGGACAAAGTTGCTTACTGGACCGGCGCTCAGCGTCCTCTGATCAAGAAATTGATTGAGGTGATTGAGAAGAGAATCGGGGAGCTCGGACTATACGCCGATACGGGCCGGGAGTCCGAACACCTGATCCAGATCACGGTCTATGTAACCGCGTTAGCCATGAACTATATGACGCGAGGAAAATTTGTACATCCATGATTTGCAAGCAAGGACGACGATGAAGAACTATGATTCTGTCAGAAGCTGGAGGCCGCAATGACCAGCGCAAAGCTGAAGGTTGCCGTGCTCTATGACGTCTGGGAAGATGAGACGGCGCCAGCCGAGGCCGTCGTGGAGGAGAAGACTTCGGCACGTAAGCCAAAGCCCAAACCAAAACGCAAGACGCGAACCGAAAAGGAAGATCGGGAAGAAATCTTCGAAGCGCTCGAGAAGCTTGGTCACCAGCCTTTCTATCAGGTTCTGGACGGGCGCCCGCAGTGTCTGACTGCGCTGGCAAAGTGCGGCGCGGACCTGGTATTCAATCTGACCGAGTCTTTCGCCGGCGACGACACCAAGGAGATGAATGTTGCCGCCTATATGGACCTGCTGGATCTACCGTACACCGGCGGTGGCCCCCATGCTCATTTCCTGGCACAGGATAAGGGAACCGCAAAAAAGATGTTCGAGTTCCACGGCATCAAAACGCCGTTTTTTGCAACTTCCTATCGCGGCCGGATCGAACACGCCCACGACATCTCGTTCCCGCTGATTGTGAAACCCGTTTCGGAGGACGGTTCCATCGGCATCAGCGCCGATGCGGTCGTTGACAGCGTGAAGGAACTCATGGAGCGCGTGGAATATATTCAGAACGAGTTCGACTCACCGGCATTGATCGAGGAGTACATCGAGGGTCGCGAGATTTACGCCGCCATCCTGGGCAGCTATGAGCATGCTCAAACCCTGCCGCTGGTCGAACTCGACCTTTCCCGTTTGCCGAAAGGGACTCCGAAGATTGCCAGCTACGACGTGAAGTTTGAAAAGGACACGCAAGCCCACAAGCTAACCAAATCGCACCTGGCCACCGACCTCGACGAAGAGACGACCAAACGGTTGCAGGAGACCGGTCTGGCGGCGTATCACGCCGTCAAGTTGCGAGATTACGGCCGTATTGATATGCGTCTTACGCCGAAAGGCGAGGTGTACGTGATCGAGGCCAACCCGAACCCGTGGCTTTCGAGCAAGCAGGAATTTGCCATGGCCGCCAAGGCCTCAGGCCGATCCTATACCCAACTGATCGGCGAAATTGTGGACATGGCCATGCAGAGATATGCTCCCCGAAGTGGGTCCGAGACCATCGCCTGAGAAACTGCTAGGCTACTTTCTTCCGCTTTTGTCTGGTTACCATTTGCACTACGGGGAGGGGAAGTTGCAGCGTCCGCGCCTGCGTTTCCCGCTTTGAGAACGCCCGAATCGCGATTCCGTCCTCATTTGGGAATGGATTGGAAACCGCTTCAAATTCCTGCCCATAAATGCGTATGCGCTTGGATTCCGCGTAGCCCATTCTTTGCAGCTGATCGCAAACTTCGTGCAGTTCGATTGAATGCTGGCTGGGGGTCAAAGTATTAATGTTCACGATAATTAGATTCTACCGGATAAAGCGAGCTATAGTCACGCAGCCATGTCACAGGTTGGTGTGACTCGGTAAGGGCCGTGTTTCCAATCCCTTGCGCGAACTAAAAGACTGACCTTAAGCCGATTTCGCCAGCGGCGCGTCGAAGCAGCTGAGCGCGCGCTTCTTCATCAATTCCGCAATGCGGTGTCTGACATACCCGTCTTCGGTGAGATGTGCGGCCGCACTGTCTTCCAAATTCGGTAGAACCAAACGGTCCATGGGGTCACGTTTGGTGAAATCCGGATCAGCGCGGTAACAGAACTGGCAGTCCCGGCCAGTCGGGGTGTCCTTGCTGTCTGACTTGCGATGATAGGGGTCCATGATGACCTTTTCTCCTCGCCCGGGGCGCGTGGCTGCATTGGAAACGGGGCACACATATATACCACAAACGATGGGTCGGAAAGCAATAGACGATTTGTCCGATCGAAAAATCGGCCAAGGCAAGCCTTTGGATCAGGTTTCCTTGAGGGCGCGATGTCCAACCGCGCCCTCTCTGAACCGATACGGAAGACCATCCCAGAGACCACTGAGAGGCTCAGAAAATCTGGCGGAATCCCCAGAACAGCAGTCCCGAAAGAAGCATCGCCACTGGAAGAGTCAGGACCCAGGCCATCAGGAGATTGCGCACGGTCCCCCACTGCAACCCGGAGTGGTTCGCGTACATCGTGCCGGCGACCCCCGAGGAGAGGACGTGCGTTGTGCTCACTGGCATGCCAAACCAATCCGCAGCTCCGATCGTCAGCATCGCCGTAATCTCCGCGGCGGCCCCCTGAGCGTAGGTCAAATGGTCTTTGCCGATCTTTTCTCCCACCGTGATTACGATTCTCTTCCACCCAACCATCGTACCCAGACCCAACGCCATCGCGACCGCAACCTTGACCCATCCGGGGATGAACCGAGTGGCCATGTCCAGATGCTTCTTGTAGTTTACGAGCACGGCATCGTCCGCGGCGGAGATATGCGGTTGACCGCTTTTCCCCATTATCCGGAGAGCTTCGCTCACCACATACATATCGTTCCGGAAGTTGCGAACCCGGTCGGCGGGTACATTGCGGAGTTGCTTAAATAGCGCCATCTCATTGCCGATATCGGTCACTAACTCACGCATGGCGAGCATGGTGTTGGGAGTGAAGTTCTTGGTGCGAATGTAATCCGTGACATCGTCGCGGGGGTCGGCAATAACAGCATCGGAAGAAACGTAGTGGCCGAGCGTAGCCGCGGCTTGTTGGGACACGGCAATGAAATCCTCCGATTGCTTGGCAGTGACGGCGTGGTTCAACGCGTACGCCGTAGGAACCGTCCCGATCAAAATCAGCATGATCAGGCCCATGCCCTTCTGTCCATCGTTCGATCCGTGGGCAAAGCTAACCCCGGTGCAGGTAAGGACCAGCAGAGCGCGAATCCAGAACGGTGGCGGCTCGGTGCCTTCCGGAGCTTCGTACAATTTCTTATTGTTCAGCAGGGATTTCGAGAGCAGCAGGAGAAGCGCAGCCATGGTGAACCCGACTAGCGGAGAAAGCAGTAATGCTTTCCCGATGTTGGTGGCTTGGCTCCAATCCACACCACTGGTCCCGGTCTTAGGCGAGAGCAACTGATTGGCGATGCCCACTCCAATGATCGAACCAATCAGAGTGTGAGAACTGGACGCGGGCAAACCGAAATACCAGGTTCCGAGATTCCAGACAATCGCTGCAACCAGCAGCGCAAACACCATGGCAAAACCGCCCTTGCTGCCTACCTGCAGAATCAGTTCCACCGGGAGCAGCGAGACAATCGCGAACGCGACAGCGCCGCTCGATGTGAGCACACCCAGGAAGTTCCAGAATCCAGACCACACCACCGCGATATGAGGCTCCAAGGAGTGGGTGTAGATCACGGTCGCTACGGCGTTGGCGGTGTCATGGAAGCCGTTGACGAACTCAAATCCCAAGGCAACCAACAAAGCCAGGACCAGGAGAAGGTAAGGCATGATCGAAGTGCTGTGAAAGCCAGAGAGGTCAGAGACCAGGTTGACGGCAGCATAGGAGATGCCGATCAACAGTACGCCTCCAAAGATGGCAATTCCCAGCTTCCCTGGAGATTTTTGCAGTTTTGAATCCAGAACTGAGGTCGCTGCAGTGGCCATGGGGCTCCTTCAATTGAGGCGCATTCGGGCCGGAGAACGGCCTGAAGGTGGCAACTATACGCAAGGATTGTTACGGGAGTGTGAAAACTGGTCCGGGCTCAACAATTTTGCAATGAAGATGAGCTTTTCCAAGACCGGCTTGGTCAACCCAGATTGTTAGTCGAAGACCACGGTCTTGTTCCCGTACAGCAGAACCCGGTTATCGATGTGCCAGCGCACAGCCCGCGACAGCACAACTTTCTCCAGATCACGGCCTTTCTGCAGCAGGTCGTCGAGAGAATCACGGTGCGAGATGCGCACCACATCCTGCTCGATGATGGGACCGTCGTCCAGCACCTCGGTGACGTAGTGGCTGGTGGCGCCGATTAGCTTCACGCCGCGAATGAATGCCTGATGATAGGGCCTGGCGCCAACGAATGCCGGTAAGAAAGAGTGATGGATGTTGATGATGCGCTGCGGATACTGATTTACGAATTCATTGGAGAGAATCTGCATGTAGCGCGCCAGCACCATGAAATCGGGATTGTGCTGCTGCAAAAGGCCAAGGATTTTCTCCTCTGCTTGGCGCTTGCCGTCTTTTGGAACTGGAATCGTTACGTAGGAGACTCCGTAGAAATCCGCGATGGGTTGATTGTCCGGGTGGTTCGAAATAATCAGCGGAATGTCGCACTGCAGTTCGCCGCTCTTGTGGCGATAGAGCAGATCCACCAGGCAGTGGTCATACTTCGACACCAATATGATCATCTTGGGGCGATAGTTCGAGCGGGCAAGTCGCCACTGCATTTCGAATTGGTCGGCGATCGGAGTGAAGTGCCTGGAGAAGTCCGCCAGGTCGATATCGAACTCGGCGGAATCAAACTCCACGCGCATCAGAAACAGGTTTGATTCTCCGTCCGCGTGCTCGTCAGCGTGGAGAATGTTGCCGTTGTGGCGGAAGACAAAATCGGAGATGGCTGCGACGACGCCCTTGCGGTCGGGGCAACTAATCAGAATTACAGCAGAGTTTTTCATTCTGTAGAGGCGCAGCTTGCTGCGTCTCAGTTTGCCAGCATACTCCCAGCAGTTGTCGTCCCGAGCGAAGCGAGGGATCTGCAGCGCTTAGCGCTCCGGCAAAACTGCAGATTCCGCGTCGCCTTCGCTCCTCGGAATGACAAGAGGACGGGTTCTCCTACTTCTTAAAATCCTTCAATATCTCCCGCGCCGCATTGGCGCCCGATCCCCCAGTCAGTCCTGCTCCCGGATGCGTTCCCGAGCCGCACAAATATAGATTCTTGATGGGCGTGCGATAGCGCGCCCAATCCAGCAGCGGACGCATGGTGAAGAACTGGTCGAGCGCCAGTTCACCGTGAAAAATGTGGCCGCCCGTGAGCCCGTAGGTATCTTCGAGATCCTGCGGTGTGATGATCTGGTGCGTCAGAATCAATTCCGGAAGTCTTGGCGCGTACTGCGCCAGCGTCCTGACAACCGTGTCGCCCAGCGCGACGCGCTGGCTGTCCCAATCGCTGCCTTTGAGCTTGTAGGGCGCGTATTGCATATAAATTGACATTACATGTTTGCCGTCGGGGGCAAGCGACGGATCGGTGACCGAAGGAATCGCAATTTCCAGATAGGGTTGTTTGGAAAAGTTGCCGTACTTCGACTCGTCAAAGGCACGCTCGAGGTAGTCGATCTCCGGCCCGATGTGGATGCGCCCGCTCAAAGGGGCAGAATCAGCGATGCCCTTCAACGCCGTAAACTCGGGCAAACCAGAAAGCGCAAGGTTCACTTTCGCCACCGTCCCCGGCATGCGGTAATGCTGCAGCTTCATTACAAAATCGGGCGAGAGGTGAATGGGATCGACCAACTTCAACAGCGTCCGCTTGGGATCGGCATTCGAGACAATCGCTTTTGCGGTGATCTCCTCACCGGTCGAAAGCACTACGCTCACTGCTGCGCCCTCCTTCACTCGAACTTCGATGACCTCGGCACCGCTGCGAATTTCAGCGCCCGCTTGCGTCGCCGCTGAAGCCATGGCCTCGGCTATCGATCCCATTCCACCTTGGGCAAAGTAGGCCGAGCCCGCGGGATGGGAATCCCCCGCGCCGCGAATCAGGAGTACCAGGCTGGTGCCTGCCGACCACGGGCCGAGGAAAGTTCCAAAAATGCCGCGAGCCGCGACCGTAGCGCGAAGCAGTTCGGTGTCGAAATATTCGGACACGAGATCGGCGACTGCCATCGGTCCCCAACGCAGCAGCCGATACATGTCTTTTTTGCCCAGGTTCCGAATCGATCGCCCGGTCTGGAGCATGCTCCACAAGTCGCCGCGGCTCGGGTGGTCGATGTTCGGTGGCGCCAGCGCGAGCGCCTCGCCAATCACCTTGCCCACCTTGGTTAGCGAGAGCTGCAATTCCGGATATTTGGCGGCGTCTTTCTGCGAGAATTTGCCGATCTCCTGCACGGCCTTCTTGACGTCGTTGTAGAGAATCAGAGCGCGCCCGTCCGGCGACAGCGAGACCACACCGACTTCGGGCGTAATCAGCCTGAGCCCGTGCTTCTCCAGTTGCATGTCGCGGACAACGTCGGGACGAAGCGGACCCGCCGTATGCGCAAGAATCGAGCAGCGAAAGCCAGGGTGAAATTCCTGAGTGATGGCCGCGCCGCCGGGTTCGGCACGCCGCTCCAGCACCAGCGGCTTGTATCCCGCCTTGGCGAGATAAAAGGCAGTAACCAGCCCGTTGTGGCCTCCACCTATGACGACCACTTCACGCGTGTCTGGCATCGGTCAGGCCGCTCCCTTGAAGTCTTTGAGAATTTCGAGCGCCGCCAGCCGACCGGGCCCACCCATAATTCCACCGCCCGGATGAGTGGCCGATCCGCACATGTAGAGATTCTTGATCGGTGTACGGAACTGCGCGTATCCTGGCACCGGCCGCAGAAAGAAAAGTTGCTCGAGCGAAAGCTCGCCCTGAAAGATGTTGCCTTCTGTCAGACCCCATTCACGCTCCAGGTCGAGCGGTGTTACCACCTGCTTGTACAGGATGATGTCCTTGATATTGGGCGCGTACTCGGCAATAGTGTTGATGACGTTGTTTCCGAAGGCTTCTTTTTGGTCGTCCCAGTTAAGGCCAGGCCGCAATTTGTAAGGCGCATACTGCACGAAGCAGGAGAGGATGTGCTTTCCCGGCGGTGCGACCGATGGATCGGTCAACGTAGGAATGACCATGTCAATGTAGGGACGGCGGGAAAAATTGCCGTACTTGGCATCGTCGTAAGCCCGCTCCATATATTCGACGCTGGGTGAAATCGAAATCGCGCCTCGTAAATGAGCGCCGGGTCCGGGCATCGCCTTGAAATTCGGCAGGGCATCGAGCGCGAGGTTCACTTTGCCGGACGACCCCCGGAATTTGTAACGGTTGATCTCTTCGAGAAAGTCATCCGGCAGATTCCCTTTCTCGATCATCTTCACGAATGTAAGCCGCGGATCGACGCTCGACGAAATAATGTCAGCATAGATCTCATCTCCGCTCGCCAGCACCACGCCCTTGGCTTTTCCATGTTTCACGATAATCTGCGCAATCGCAGCCTGGGTGCGGATCTCAACTCCAGCTTCGCGCGCCGCGTCCGCGATCGCATTGGAAATCGCTCCGGTGCCGCCCCGAGCAAATCCCCACGACCGGAACGCGCCGTCGATCTCTCCCATGTAGTGGTGCAGCAGAACGTATGCCGTTCCCGGTGAACGCACGCCCAGAAAAGTTCCAATTATGCCGGAAGCAGACATCGTCGCCTTCAGCACGTCGGTCTCGAACCACTGATCCAGGAAGTCGATGGCACTCATCGTCATCAATTGCACCTGGTTGTACTTGTCTTCGCTGGTGAGGCCCTGAAAGCGGCGGCCGAGGAAGAGCAGTTTCATCAATTCTTTCGGATTCAACGTGGCGGGATCAGGCGGCACCATGCTGAGAATCGGCTTCACGAAGCGGCACATCGCCTGCATGGCCTTGCCGAACTCGTCGTAGGCCTCGGCGTCAAGCTTGGAGTGACGCGCGATCTCGCGATGGGTCTTCCCGTGATCGTTCACCCGCCACAAGTGGTCGCCGTTCGGCATTGGCGTAAACGTGCCATCGAGCGGCAGAATTTCCAAACCGTGACGCGGAAGATCGAGGTCGCGAATGATCTCCGGTCGCAACAATGAGACCACGTAAGAGCAGACCGAGAACTTGAAGCCGGGAAAAACCTCTTCGGTGCAGGCCGCCCCGCCGAGCACATAGCGGCGCTCGAGCACGAGAACCTTCTTGCCAGCGCGTGCCAGATAAGCGGCATTGACCAGACCGTTGTGGCCTCCGCCAATCACAATCACATCGTATTTCGAGTTGCCCATATAATTATTCAACCAGCGTCATACTGAATGGCCTCGTGCGAGATTGATCAACTGCTGTCATCCTGAAGGACCTCCAGTCCCGAAGGATCTCGCGCGCAGTGGCAGGGCTTCCAAGGTTCGCGCAGAACCTTGCCGGCTCGCGCCAGATCCTTCGCATCTGAAGCCGCGCAGGATGACGTCACTACTGGGAAAGCACCGTAGGCAAAGGACTCAATATTCTACCGGGGAGCGCAGCTTTTGTCTGCAACGCCGTCCGGAATTCTTGACTTGGAGTCACAACGGGACCGGTTGGTTTGCCGCGAAACTCGTCACTGCATATAATCCACCTGCGGGAGACGTCGCAAACCACGTCTCTACAGCGCCGTAGAAGCGTAGCTTGCTACGTTTCTGATGGACACGAGAATATCGAGGAGACTCTGTGCCCGTAGGAACCGCGTTTCACGAAAGGACGTTTCCGCTGTGCCACAGCCTCAACTACCGCGAGTGGTCGGGATACTACACGGTGAGCGTTTACGAAGTGCATCACGAGCACGAGTACAATGCAATTCGCAACGCTGCCGCGCTGATTGATATCTCACCGCTCTACAAATACCTGGTCACCGGGAAGGACGCGACCAAACTGGTGAACCGCGTGATAACCCGCGATATCCGAAAAGTTTCTGTGGGCCAGGTGATTTACTGCTGTTGGTGCGATGAACAGGGCAAGGTCATCGACGATGGCACCATCACGCGTCTCGAAGAAAATAAATATCGCTGGACCGCCGCCGATCCCAGCCTGCGCTGGTTTCGCCAGAACGGGACCAACATGGATGTCCAAGTTGAGGACATCTCGGAGAGAGTGGCGGCCCTGGCTTTGCAGGGGCCAACTTCCGGCAAGCTGGTGAAAGCCGCTGCGGAGGCGGATATTGCCAATCTGAAATATTTCCGCGTAACTCACGGCAAGATCGCAGGCGTGCCCGTCGACATTTCCCGCACCGGGTACACCGGCGACCTGGGCTATGAAATATGGGTGCCGTGGAACGACGCGGTAAAAGTCTGGGACGCGGTGATGGAAACCGGAAAGCGTTTCGACATTCATGCCGCGGGGATGCTGGCGCTGGACGTGGCGCGCGTCGAAGCCGGATTGTTGCTCATCGAGGTCGATTACACCAGCAGCAAGAAAGCCCTGATCGCATCGCAAAAATATTCTCCCTACGAACTTGGTTTCGGTAAAATGGTGCACCTGAACAAAGAGAATTTCATCGGCAAAGGAGCTTTAGAGCAGGACCAGAAACAAGGAGTGGCAAGGCAATTCGTCGGGCTCGAAATTGATTGGACAGAAGTCGAGGCGTGCTACGAGACATTCGGGCTCACTCCTGCCGCACCCAGCCAGGCCTCGCGTGTCGCGGTTCCGGTGTACTGCGGCGAAAAGCAGGTAGGCAAGGCGACGTCCGCAACGTGGTCGCCAGTGCTGAAGAAGATGATCGCGCTGGCCAGCGTCGAAACCTCGCACTCCAAACTCGGCGCCCGATTGCAAATGGAAATCACCATTGAAGCTATCCGGCAGAAAGTGACTGCGAAGATTGTGAGGATGCCGTTCTTCAATCCTGCGAGGAAGACAGCCGTCCCGGTTTAGAAGTGATCGTGTGGAGAGGGGCGACTCTCCCGTCCCGGGTTGGCGAAGAAAGCCTCTGTGTAGCGTTCCAATATTTCCCTACTCCACCGCTATCGCCTTTTTTCCGCTCCGCTTCCAGTACAAATACCCCGGCACGCCAATCAGCACAATAATCGTCCCGGCCAGCGCTTCCCTGGGTCGGGTGAAAATCGTATTGAGCGTCCAGGCGCCGCTGATGAGCACGTAAATCGCAGGCAGCCACGGATATCCCGTGCAACGATAAGCGCGCTGAATGTCCGGACGCTTCCAGCGCAGCACAAATAATCCCACCACGGTTAGCGTGTACGAAAGCACCATCCCGAACATCACATAGGTGTAAAGCTGATCGTAGCGCCCGCTGAGGGTGAGAATTCCTGCCCAAGCGCCTTGGCCGATCAGGGCAAATGCGGGCGTACGCCACTTGGGATGAACCTCCGCCATGCGCCGGAAGAAAAGACCATCCAGAGCCATGGCGTAATACACTCGCGCGCTGCTGAGGACGGCGCAGGCTAGCGCGCCAAAGCAGGAGACGGCGATCATCGCCGAGAGCCACGTGGCGGCTGCCGGTGAGAAAAGCGCCACAGCTGCTGAGTGCGCGATGGTCTCATGCCGGGCAACCTCGTTGAGCGGCAGCGCGTACACATAGGTCATATTCATGGCCACGTAAACGATGCCGACAATCAGCACACCGAGCACCATCGCCAGCGGCACATTACGCCGCGGTTCCTTCACCTCGCCAGCCACCCAGGTGATATACACCCATCCGTCGTAGGCCCAGAAGACGGCGATCAGAGCCACTCCGAACGCCGAGAGGAGTTGCCCGGCATTCATGCCGGTGGTCAGGCCGCTTACGGTGCCCCACTCTTGTGCGGTGAAGTGATGCCAGTCGCCCTTGCCAATGGCGAAACCAAGAATGACGAATGCCCCCATCGCTCCAAACTTCGCCCAGGTGGCGACGTTTTGCAGCAACGCACCTCGACGCAATCCAACGACGTTGATCCAGGTGACCAGCGCAATCAGGAATAAGGCGGCGACCTGAGGACGCGTCACCACCATGCCCGCGACCGACAAAACCACATGCTCCTGCGAAATCGGTGGCATGATTTTCCCGAGGTATGCAGCCGAACCCACAGCCAGCGCGGCGATGGATCCGCCATTCGCCACGCTGAAGAGCATCCAGCCATAGAGAAACGCGGGCAGGTCGCCATAAGCTTCGCGCATGTACACATATTGGCCGCCGGAGTCGGGAAACATCGTGCCCAGCTCTGCGAAGGCGAAACAGGCGCACATGGAAATCATGCCTCCGAGCACCCAGACCAGCAGAAAGAGCATGGGGTGGGGCAAAGGCCCGGCAATGTCCTTCGCGGTCAGGAAAATGGATGAGCCGATGATTCCGCCGACCAGCAACAGAACTGAATCAAGCAGCGTCAGGCCGCGAACCAAGGTAGGCTCCGACTCGGATTTCACCAGCAACGGCGTCGTCGCGACCGGGATCTCCATGGTTACCCCATCCCCAACTCATCTGCTGACTCGAGCGGGGTGCCACAGCGTCGGCAGATGACCGCCGAGCAATCTCCACAGGTCAGAGGATCGGAGACTTCAATAGCGCATTTCGGGCAATAGAGCAGTTCGGGCTCAGGTTCGGCGGAAGGCTGCGGGTTTGGCGACATCAGGAACGCAAATGTAGCATATCCTTGTGTGTCCCTTCGTGTTCTTTGTGGTTGACGCCTTTAATCCTTTAACCACAAAGCACACGAAGGTTCACAAAGGAGGGCAACTTGGTCGACCCGCACGCAACCCCCGACGAGCTTCTTAAACACGAATTCAACCGCTGGGCCGAAGCCGGGGAAGGCGAAAAGATGGAGCGCCATCACCTCGACATCACCGGGAAGACAATTAGGCTTATGGATCTTCGTCCCGGGGATCGGGTACTTGATCTGGGATGCGGCTCCGGCTGGGCCACACGGCTGGTGGCGCGACTGGTGGCCGACGGACCCGAAGGTTTTGGACAGGTAGTGGGCGTTGATGTTTCCGATGAGATGATCCGCCAGGCCCGCGCGGCCTCGAAGGATTTCGAAAATATTTTGTATGTATGGGGATCCGCTCAAGAGATTCCGTGGGAAGAGAACTTCTTCGACAAGATGATTTCGGTCGAATCGTTTTACTATTATCCGGATCAGGATCAGGCGTTGGCGGAATTGTTCCGCGTCATGGCACCACACGGGCGCATGTTTATTCTGATTAACCTGTACAAAGACAATCCCTACTCGCTGCAATGGGTGGACAAGCTCAAAGTGCCGGTGCAGGTTCGCTCGGAAGCAGAATACATCGAGCTGCTGAAAAGGCACGCCTTTGAAAACGTCGAAGCCTGCCGAATTCCAGATGACACGCTCACGCCGGATGACTATCAGACGAAGTCATTTCACAGCCTGGAAGATTTGCGCGCATTCAAGCGGATCGGGGCGTTATTACTCACGGCATCAAAGCCAGACCTGCGCACCCGCGCGCCGGGGCATGCAATTTATTGATGATGGCGGGAGACGCAGCAACCTGCGTCTCTACAGGAACACCGTAGAAACGTTGCTTGCAACGTTTCTACTACTCGATTCCTAACTGCGTCCTAGCCTCAGGGCTGAGGCGGTCAGGCGTCCACGGAGGAGTCCACACTACGTTCACGGTTGCGGCGCGGATGCCGGGCAACTGCTCCAGCCTGGCCTTAACTTGTTCACCGATCATGACATGCGATGGGCAGCCCGGAGAGGTCAGTGTCAAGTCCACAGCAACATCCTGGCGGGCATCTTGTCCGCCATCGGCGACCGGTTCGAAGCGGACGGCGTAAATCAACCCCAGATCCACAATGTTCACCGGGATCTCCGGGTCATAGCATTGCTTGAGAGCGCTCAGAACCTCAGGTTCCGTCACGGCAGCCATAGTGTTCTCCTCGAAACGGGCGTAGGCATCTGCCTCGTCCCTATGCAAGTTTACCGCATCCAACTCGCCTTCGGGATGCGGAGACTCAAAAAGTGATTCAGGGACATTGCGCCGCTGCGATAGTCTGGTAAGGTTACGCTTTATGCGGATCAGCCCTGAACTTAAACAAAGGCTTCAACTCGTCATGGTTGTAGCCATTCTGGTGTCGGGCACCCGGCTTGCTTACATCCTGTACCAACGGCACGAGAGCCGGATCGAGCTGGCAAAAAAACAGCCGCCGCCGCTGAATCCCGACTACTACGTCACTCCGAAGAAGCTTTATCCCTATGATCTGAAGTCCGCCCGACAACTAACCCAGCAGCCGGTTTGGGTTAAAGTCGGATATGCCTACACCTACTATCCCTACGATCCCGCCCGCCGTCACGTGGACTTCTCGCACGAAGCGGGGAAGCTCCTCCCCATTGAAAAATTGCAGGTCAAGGACGTGATCAGCTCGGCTTCCCCGGAATCGCCGGGCGAGCCGCAAGTAATGGCGGTATTTGAAAAAGACGCCAACACCTACGCCTTTTCCGTCGGATCCGTCCAGGGGATCGACTACAAGTTTTACGCCGACGACATGCTCTTCATTCAGGATCCCCATGAGCTCTACAAACATTGGCCGGCCGAAGTTTGGGATGCCATTGACAAGCACCAGGTGAAACCTGGGATGAGTGAATTGCAAGCCGATTTTGCCGTTGGCTTAGGGATCCCGGAAAGATCGGGCGAGCCCGGAAATCGCACAGTAAACTACCCGAACGGCGGCAATGCCCTCAGCGTCACCTACCACGGTGATAAGGCCGTGGAAATCAAACCTGGGCCTGCTAGCTAATGGAGGTCGGGCGTCCACGCCCTGTGCCCATTTGAATTACGGCTTCGTCAGCCGACGGAGCCTGCCTTGTCGCATCCAAAACTCCCTCACTTCACGGTTGGCGAATTCTCATCGGCCGCTTTCGCCTCATCGGCATGAATCACGCCGTCTTCGTTGGCGTAGAACGCGCGATGTTCCGCGTCCAGTTGCTTGGGAGTCATCGTTAGTTCATAGCCATCCTTGCGGGAGTGGAAACTCACCGTGTAATCACCCCGATCGGTCTGAGTCATGCGCTTGGTGAAGGAGCCGGTGTGAACCAAATCCGCCAGGCTGGGCGCGTATTTGTCATTCTTTTTGTAGTATTGCTGCTGCGCCCGGATGACCGTACGCATGTAGCCCAGGGCATTCGCTTCCGACTCCGACCGCGCCGGATCCCCCTTGAACTTTGGCTGATACGTGGCCTGCGCCGCCGCCAGTAACGTTCCCGCTATGAGCAGCATTGCAATTCGCGCCGCCTGTCCAGGGTACGGTAATCGGTAAGGTAACCTCATAGGATTCCAGCCTCTTTTCGTCGACTTTTTCATGTTACTGCCGTAATTGCGAAACCGTTACTGCGCTTTTCATCGGGAGCGATTGCAGCTATGCTAGCCCCTACTAACCCGAGTAGGAAAGCTA
>Ga0210384_10000785_pt1 | contig 47004 bp, 44 predicted proteins | sample IncBWH2MmetaG_FD_160574 | JGI IMG/M metagenome (GOLD analysis project Ga0210384, IMG submission 160574) | Forest soil microbial communities from Barre Woods Harvard Forest LTER site, Petersham, Massachusetts, United States - Inc-BW-H-2-M | ecosystem: Environmental > Terrestrial > Soil >... | reverse complement strand
CCGGCGCATTGTCGATCGAGTCAAAAGACCGGAACACGATCTTCGGGTTGTGCTTCTGCAAAACCTTGGTGATGGCCGCCGTCAACGTGGTCTTGCCATGATCAATGTGACCAATCGTTCCCACATTGCAGTGCGGCTTATTACGATCAAATTTCTCTTTCGCCATTGCCTAGCTCCGTATGCCCCGTTCGTATGACGCGGGTGCTACTATTCCGCGTCGGTTACCTCTTAGGTCCTTGTGAGCGCCCAATGATTTCGTCCGCCACGCTGCGCGGTACTTCTTCGTAGCGCGCGAAGTGCATCGAGTACTCGGCGCGCCCCTGCGTGCTCGACCGCATATGGGTCGCGTAGCCGAACATCTCAGCCAGCGGTACAATCGCCTTGATCACCTGCGAACCCGCGCGATGCTCCATACCCTCAATGCGTCCGCGGCGCGAACTCAAATCGCCCATAATCACGCCCGCATAATCTTCCGGTGTGACCACTTCGACTGCCATCACTGGCTCAAGCAATACCGGCGAAGCTTTGCGTGCAGCTTCTTTGAAGGCCATGGAACCGGCGATCTTGAAGGCCATTTCGTTCGAATCGACATCGTGATAGCTGCCGTCGTAGAGGATGGCTTTCACGTCAACCATCTCGTAGCCGGCGAGGATGCCACCTTCCATGGCTTCCCGAATTCCCTGATCGATAGGCTTGATGAATTCCTTGGGTACCGAACCGCCAACAATGTCATTGACAAACTCGTACCCAGTCCCCGGCACCTGTGGCTCGAGTCGAATCTTGGCGTGGCCGTACTGCCCTTTGCCGCCGGTCTGGCGTATGTACTTGCCTTCGGCTTCAGATTTCTTGCGGATGGTTTCTCGGTAGGCTACTTGCGGCTTGCCAACGTTAGCTTCAACTTTGTACTCACGCATCATGCGGTCGACAATGATTTCCAGATGCAATTCGCCCATGCCGCTGATGATGGTTTGTCCGCTGTCGGGATCGGTGTGAACCTTAAAGGTGGGATCTTCTTGAGCCAGGCGGTTCAATGCCATACCCATCTTTTCCTGGTCAGCCTTGGTCTTGGGCTCAACGGCAACAGAAATCACAGGGACTGCGAAGGTGATACTTTCCAAGGTGATGGGATGTTTCTCTTCGCAAATCGTGTCGCCGGTGCTGACATTCTTCAAACCAACCGCGGCACAGATATCGCCCGCCAGAATTTCGTTGATGTCCTCGCGCTTGTTGGCATGCATCTTCAACAGCCGCCCAATGCGCTCGGTGCGCCCGCGGCCGGCGTTAAGCACAGCCTCTCCTGACCTCAGTTGGCCGGAATAGACGCGAATAAAAGTCAACTGGCCGACAAACGGATCGGCCATAATCTTGAAAGCCAGAGCGGAAAAAGGCTCACTGTCCGCAGGTTGACGCGTAATCGCTTCGCCGTTATCGGGGTTTGTTCCATGAACTTCGCCGGCGTCCAGCGGCGAAGGCAGGTAATCCACGACCGCGTCCAGCAGGGGCTGCACTCCTTTGTTCTTGAATGCGGTGCCGACCACAACTGGGAATAATTTCAGTTCGATGGTGGACTTGCGCAGAGAGGCGCGAAGTTCAGCGGCGGAAATGGCCTCCCCTTCGAGGAACTTGTGCAGGATGGCATCGTCATTTTCGGCGACAGTTTCAACCAGAAGCGCGTGAGCAGCTTCAGCCTTTTTTTGCAATTCGGCAGGGATCTCGCCGGAAATGTACTCAGCGCCAATCGTGTCATCCTGCCAGATGATCGACTTCATTTCGATGAGATCGATTACGCCTCTGAACTTATCTTCTTGTCCGATGGGGATCTGAATTGCGACGGGCTTGGCATTAAGGCGCTTGCGGAGGGTGTCAACGGCGTGTTCAAAATCCGCACCCATCTTGTCGATCTTATTAATAAAGCAAATGCGCGGTACACCGTATTTGTCGGCTTGTCGCCAGACTTTCTCCGATTGTGGCTGGACGCCGTGAACTGCGTCAAACACAGCGACCGCGCCATCTAGCACGCGTAAAGATCGCTCCACTTCAGCCGTGAAATCCACGTGACCAGGTGTGTCGATGATGTTGATACGAATATCGCGCCAGGTGCAAGTAGTGGCAGCGGAAGTAATAGTGATGCCGCGCTCCTGCTCCTGCTCCATCCAGTCCATGGTGGCAGTGCCTTCGTGGACCTCTCCGATACGGTGCGTCTTTCCCGTATAGAACAGGATGCGCTCCGTCGTAGTGGTCTTGCCGGCATCAATGTGGGCCATAATGCCGATGTTCCTGCACCGTTCTAATGGGACTGTTCTGGACACAGCTTTCTTTCTCTCTTCTTTTCGTAGCTCTTGCTCGTTGGCGACTGAACCCGTCAAATCCGTATCCCTTATCCTTTATCCTTCTCGTCTTACCACCGATAATGCGCGAAGGCCTTATTGGCCTCCGCCATACGGTGAACGTCTTCCTTCTTCTTGATGGCTGCGCCTTTTCCGTTGGCGGCGTCCAGCAATTCGTTGCTCAACTTGTCGATCATGCCCTTCTCGCCGCGTCCGCGGGCGTAGGCAATGAGCCAGCGAATCGCCAGCGAGGTGCGGCGGTCGGCGTTGACTTCGACCGGCACCTGGTAGTTCGCGCCACCCACGCGGCGGGTCTTAACCTCGAGCAGCGGCTTGGCATTTTCTACGGCTTTCGTGAACAGCTTCAGAGCTTCGTCACCGCCGCCTTTTGCCTGCAGCCGGGTCAAAGCTTCATAGAAGATTCCTTCCGCCGTGCTCTTCTTGCCTTGCCACATCATCGAGTTGACGAACTTCGTCACCAGATCCGAACCGTAAACCGGATCGGCATCCACTGTCCGCTTGGGCGTATGTCCTTTTCTTGGCATTTCAGCTTCTAGCTCCTGGCTTGAGCCGTCAAGACGTAGCAAGCTACGTCTCTACAGTTGCTCTTACGCTTTTGCTCTTACGCTTTCGGGCGCTTGGCGCCATACTTTGATCGGCTCTGTTTTCGACCCGCGACGCCGACCGCATCTAGCGTTCCTCGAACCACGTGGTAACGAACGCCCGGCAAATCCTTCACGCGACCGCCACGAATCAGCACGATCGAGTGCTCCTGCAGGTTATGGCCAACGCCGGGAATGTACGTTGTAACTTCGATCCCGTTGGTCAAACGCACGCGAGCAACTTTGCGCAGCGCCGAGTTCGGTTTCTTCGGCGTTTGCGTATAGACCCGAGTGCAAACCCCGCGCTTCTGCGGACACCCCTGCAACGCCGGACTCGCCGTCTTGTATCGCGGCCGCTTGCGGCCATCGCGCACCAATTGATTGAAGGTAGGCACTCTTTGCTGCTCCCTCGGCAACGCCTGCTCGCACGCCAATAAAGGCGCGTCGACACACCGACGCTGCGTTGACTTTTTCCCTGACTCAGGGTCTGGCCGGCGATCCGCCAACCATGCTTCTCGCCGCGCACAAATCCGGCGAGAGATTTTCGGTTTCCCGTTCAGACTGATCAGCGACGACGGTGGCGCCAGGCCCGAGCCAAAAAACCCAGGAGGTGCTCCGTTTCGTCCGCCTTGCCCCGCATAGCCTTCTAACGGGCGGAAGGTGCGCGCAGGGCATTTCAGCGAGGGCATCTTCAGAACTATTTCCGAAGACGTACATCTTTAGGGCTTTGCCACTTTCCTTGGGGACTCTCGCGCACGAAAAAGGCGCAACCAACAAACCCACGGCCTACAGGCAAGCCAGAATGAACTCGCGGAACCCTTCAAATATAGCAACACTCTTCACACATCGTCAACCATCGTTTGACGCATCCCAAGAATAACGACGAGCGATGATGGTGAGCACAGGTGTGAGCGGCTGCTGCCGGCCAGGAAATCTGCTTCGAGATCCCGACCGACGCCCGGCCCAACCTCCCTTGCTGAAAAGATTCGCAGCCTCTACACTGGAAATCTTCCAGAAGGAATACATTTTACAGGCGTTGCTCGCCTCGCGGGCGACCGCGGGGGCGGGGAGGATGAATGGGTAAGTCCGGCATTGTGGGTTTCGTGGTTTTTTTTGCGCTTCTCATTTTCCTCGTAGCCGGCCTCGCCGGATGCGGCAGCAATAGCGCCGTCACCACCACAAACTTCGTAGTCCCTGCCAGCATCACTCTTGCCCCCGGACCAGACCTGTCCTTGGAGATCGGAACAAACCAGGCATTTCTTGCCACCGCATTCAGTTCCACCAAGACGTCGATCGTGGAGCCAATCTCCTACCAGTCCAGTAATACTGCCGTGGTCACCGTGGCCGACAACGGGCTTGCTTGCGCCGGCAGCTGGAACTCGCTGAGCAATCCCCAGATCTGCACACCCGGACCCGTCGGCGTCGCCCTGGTCACGGCGACCGCGCAAGGAGTTTCCAGCCCGCCGACCACAGTCTACGTTCATCAGCATGTCGACAAAATCGTAGCCAGCTTGCTCCTGCCACCGAACCAACCGCCGCCCGTTAACCCGTGCCTGTCTGTCGGACAAACAGCAAACTACCAGGCGACTGCCTATAGTCGCGGCGTAGATATTACTTCCACGGTTGGGGTTTTCACCTGGCAGACCTTGCTGACGAACGTAGCCACGCTGAGCACTACCGTTACGGGCTTGCTCCCCGGACAAGTCCAGGCCACCGCGAGAGTTCCCGGCCTTACTCCCCTCTTCGCTACCATTGGGAACGTCAACAGTGTGCCGCTGAATTTCACAACCTGCGCGGTTCAGTCGATCACGCTCGCGGTGACAACCGCCACTAGCACCTCGAAAAATATCACGCCGACGGTGCTCGACACTCTGGGAACGGAGATCACCGGCGTCCCCTTGACCTGGAGTTCTTCTGAGTCTGGATCTGTAACTGTGAGCACCGCCGGAGCGGCAACCGGATCAGCGACCGGAGGCAGCGCGACCATCATCGCCTCTTGCACTCCGCCCACCTGCAATACGGGCTTCTACAACCCCTCGCTGCCCATCTATCCAGAGAATGTTGTGACCCTGACCGTAACCCCCGCCGGGACCAACAACCAGAACGCCACCGTGTATGTAAGCTCTACGAGTTGCGGCACCACCGATGCTTGCTTCAGCACGATCGTTCCTATCACCTCTCCTGGCAATACCGTAGGGAACTCCATCACCTTGCCAGTAACGCCAAACTCGCTGATCTTTAATCGGCAAGGTACCAGCGCATATTTGGGAACTGATTCCGGACGCCTAGGCAGTGTCGGCCTGGCGGTGCTCAACGTCTCAAGCAATGCCGTAACTCAATTCGCCCCTCTGCCGGGCAAAGTCCTCGCCGTTTCTCCTGATGGAAGTAAGGTCATCGTTTCCGACACGGCGCCCGAAGACGGACCCAACCGTGTGTTTATTTTTGACACAACCAACAACACCAGTACCACGTTTCAGATCACGGGAGCGACGGCGGCCGATTTTTCACCGGACAGCCTGAAGGCGTACATCGTGGCCGGCAGCACCCTGTACGTCTACTCAAAGGTTGATGCGCTGCGCACAATCGCCCTCGCCGCACCGGCCAACGACGTATCTTTCCTTTCGGAGGGCGCATTCGCCTATGTAGCCGGAGGCGAATCAGGAAAGGTGACCGTCTGGAGAACCTGCGACAACGGACTCGCGGACCGGGTCCCCGAGATTGGCCAGTTCCCGGCCGTACCCACCACCATAAAAACTCTACCGGGAGCAGCCCGATTGCTGCCGTCCGACTCCCCCAATACCTTCCATCTTCTGGCGCTGGTCCCTCCCGACATCGACATCATCAGCGTGAACGCGACACCCTCTGGCTGTACGCCCCCCGTGAGTAATGGACCGGTCTCATCCTTCAACCTCGGTCAGGGCAACTTCGTACCCAAGCAACTGATCGTCTCGCAGGACGGCTCGACCGCTTATGTGATCGCTTCTAATCTAAGCGGCATCCTCGTATTTAACGTTCCCGGTCAGGTAGCGTCCGCGATTGCCCTGGCCGGAAATCCCATGCCGCTCAGCGCTTCCCTCAGCCCAGACGGCACCCTGCTCTACGTCGGCGCCAACGATGGTACCGTGCATGTTGTCAGTACCGTCTCAGGCGGTGACGTGAAGCAGATTCCCTTCCCGCAAGGCCTGTGCCAGAATTCAGCTGGGCAACCGCTTTCCATCACGTGTAATCCAGATCTGGTCGCGGTAAAGCCGTAGACGGCAGTCGTTCGCCGGCTGTCGTTCGCCGTAGGCTAAAGGCATCGTCGACGACTCTCTGGCTCGGGCAAGATCAAGGCCAACGACGAACCACTAATGACCTCAGCTTTCTTACGCTTTTGCCTTTTCGATTTCCCTGCCGACGCTGTCCAGTACGCCGTTGATAAATTGAATGGATTCGGGACTGGAAAACTTGCGCGCAATCTCCAGCGCTTCGTTGATAACGATAGCGCGTGGGGTAGAGGGAAAGGTCATCAATTCCGCCACCGCTGAGCGCAGCACGTTCCGATCTACCGTAGCCATCCTGTCCATGCGCCAGTGCTGAGCGTGACGCTCGATCAAAGTATCGATCTCCGCAGTGCGGTCCGTGGCGGTCCGGAAAAGATCTTCGGCGAAACCGCGCACATCCTTTTCCGTCGAATCGTGCTCCTTCCAGAAAGTGCGGCGAACCTCTTCGGGAGTTTGCCGGCCCATGTCCGCCTGAAACAACATTTGCAGCACAAACTCGCGGGATTTTCGGCGGGTGCCCATAGGAAGCTGTCAGCGCTCAGCCTTCAGCTTTCAGTTTACAGGAGTTGAGAAGTAGCGCCGGTGCTAGCGGCCACGTTTTTTCGGGCGAGTGGGAGTCTCGGGTTTCCTGCTTTTACTGAGTGCTGACTGCCGAGATCTGACAGCTTTTTTTGCCCCACTGACCAACGACGAACGGCCAACGACCACTCTCTTCAGATTCGCCATCTCCACTGCCGCCAGCGCCGCTTCGAAGCCTTTGTTCCCCATCTTCAAGCCAGCGCGGTCGATCGCCTGTTCCAGCGTCTCGCAGGTAAGTACCCCGAAAGCGTGAGGCACACCCGTCTCCTGCGCGGATTGCCCGATGCCGCGCGTCACTTCGTTCACAATGACGTCGTAATGGGCAGTGTCGCCCCGGATCAGACAGCCGAGGCAAATGATCGCATCGTATTTCCGGGTTTCGGCGAGCGTGCGAGCTGTGGACGGAATCTCGAACGCGCCAGGAACGCGGATGACCTGAATATCTTTGCGTCTCGCGCCGCAGCGCAACAGTCCATCGAAGGCACTTCGAAACAATCGTTCCGTGATGAACTCGTTAAACCGCGAGACCACGATGGCGAAACGTTTTCCAGCAGCGCTCAGATTGCCTTCAATCACCTTGGCCGGAAGCGGCGGCGAGGGCGAATCGTGTTTGTTGTCTTTCTCCGTGACTCCGTGGCTCCGTGGTGAAATCGCCTTTGGTCCGCGCAAATCCGTGCCCGCTTTTACTTCCCTTTAAACTGCGGCGGCCGCTTCTCCAAAAACGCCGTCGTCCCTTCTTTTTTGTCCTCTGAAGCGCAGGCAACGGCGAATAACACCGCCTCAAGATATAAACCTTCCGTCAGAGTCATCTCCATGCCCTTGTTCACCGCCTCCATGGCGTATTGAACCGCAAGAGGAGCATTAGCGATGATCTTCTGCGCAATCGCCTCGGCGCGGGGAATAAGATCGGCAGCGGGAACGACTTCATTCACCAATCCAAGGCGGTGCGCTTCTTGCGCGCTGATCATTTCACCCGCCAGCACAAGCTGCATCGCGATCCCTTTGCCCACCAGCCTCGGCAAACGCTGCGTGCCGCCGTAACCGGGAATAATTCCCAGCTTCACTTCGGGCTGGCCCAGCTTGGCGTTTTCGCTGGCCAGACGCATCGTACAAGCCATCGCGATCTCGCACCCGCCGCCGAGCGCGAAGCCGTTGATGCACGCGATGACGGGCTTGCCCAGATTCTCAATCAGGTTCAGAACGGACTGTCCGCGATGCGTGTACTCCTTGCCCGAGACCGCATCATGCTTGGCCAGTTCGGAAATATCAGCGCCCGCAATGAAAGCCTTCTCGCCCGCGCCGGTCATGATGACCACGCGAACGCCCGCATCGTTCTTGATGTCATGAAACACCGCGCGCAACTCTTCCATGGTGGCCATGTTGAGCGCGTTCAGCACCTTGGGACGATTGACGGTGACGTAAGCGATAGCGCCTTTTTTTTCGAAAAGAATGTTTTCAAAGCTCATAAGTTCAACCCTGCTGCGGATTAACATCCGAGTCTGTCATTCTGAGCGCAGCGAAGAAACTATGCAATTTGCTGGTCGCGCCAGAATGCATAGATCCTCCTCCTCAGGATGACAAACTCCACAGTTGATAAGCAACGAAAGTTCTACAGTTTATTCGGCTTTGGATTATTCGGGTCCGAATAATCGTAAAAGCCTTTGCCCGTCTTCTTTCCGTACCATCCCGCCATCACCAGCCGCTTGAGTAGCGATGGAGACGCGAACCGCCGCTCTTTGAATTCGTCATACATCACATGGGTGATGTAGTAGGTCGTATCCAGCCCCACGAAATCCAGTAGCGTGAAGGGGCCCATGGGATAGCCGCATCCGAGCTTCATGGCATTATCAATGTCGTCGATCGAACCAACACCTTCCTCGTAGGCACGTACGGCATCGAGCAAATACGGCACCAGCAGACGGTTCACGATGAATCCGGTCTTGTCGCTGGTACGCACCGGCACTTTGCCGAGTTTTTTTCCGAACTCGTAGGCGACTTCATACACTTCAGGCGCCGTGGCGATCGTTCGCACCACCTCGACCAATTTCATTAGCGGCACAGGATTGAAGAAATGCAATCCGATAAACCGCTCCGGACGTTTGGTCGAAGTCAGCAGCTCGGTGATGGAAATGGAGGATGTGTTCGATGCGAAGATAGCATCCTTCTTCACAATGCCGTCGAGGGACGCGTACATCTTTTTCTTGTCCTCGACATTCTCGATAATGGCTTCGATCACGATGTCGCAGTCGGCGAGGTCCTGCTTGTTGGTCGTGCCTTTGAGGCGAGCGCGAATCTGGTCTTTTTGCGCGGCCGTGATGCCGCCTTTTTCCGGAGGCCGCTCGGCAAACTTGGCCAGCGACTTCTCAATCCCGGCAAAACCCTTTTCGAGAAACTTCTGCTCAACTTCGAGCACCGTAACGTCGAAACCAGCCATCGCAGCTACTTGCGCGATACCCGAGCCCATGAGCCCACAACCTAGAACACCAACCTTCTTGATTTCCATCATTGCTCCTGCGAAAAAGCCACCACGGATTCGCACGGATTATGCGATAAATCTCTGATTCTTAATTTTGATCCGTGAACGTCCGTGCAAATCCGTGGCTGGATTTAATTCAAACTCTCCACCACCATCGCAATCCCCTGGCCACCACCGATGCAGGCTGTCGCCAAACCATACTTCTTTTTCCGCCGACGCAATTCATAAAGCAGCGTGATTACCAACCGTGTCCCCGTCGCACCCAGTGGATGGCCGAGCGCGATCGCTCCGCCGTTCACGTTGACTTTGTCACGATCGAGGCCCAACTCTTTCTCGACGGACAAGTACTGCGCCGCGAAAGCCTCGTTCACTTCGATCAAATCGATGTAATCGAGTGTGAGCCCAGCTTTCTGCAAAGCGATCTTCGTCGCCGGCACCGGACCGCGGCCCATCAGCTTGGGCTCAACCCCGGCAATGCCCCATCCTACGACTCTCCCCAAGGGTTTCAATCCCCGCTTACCGGCCTCCTCCAACGACATCACCACGACTGCCGCACCTCCATCCACGATACCGCTAGCATTGCCTGCGGTAACGCTGCCGTTCTTACCAAATGCAGCCTTCAGCTTGGCCAGACCTTCCATGGTCGTCTGCGGGCGACGATGGTCGTCCTCGCTCAACATCTCTCCGGATAGCTCACCTTTTCGATCCTTGAGCGGCACGGGAACCAACTCTTCCTGCAGCCGCCCGTCTTTATACGCGGCGTCCGCCAATTGTTGCGAACGCAACGCGAACTCATCCTGCGCCTGTCGGGTGATTCCCTGCTGCTCCCCATAAAGTTCCGCGGTGTTGGCCATGTAGAGGCCGCAATAGGTGTCGAGCAACGCAACCATGAGCGAGTCTTCCAACTTGCCGCCGGGAGCCAGGGTAAAACCGTCACGCCCGCGAATCACGAACGGCGCCTGCGACATCGCTTCCATGCCGCCCGCCAGCACCACGTTAGCTTCCCCAAGCTGAACCATCTGCGCCGCGTTTACGATCGATTGCATCCCCGATCCGCACAGACGATTCACCGTAAGAGCAGGCGTTTCAATGGGCAGACCGGCTCGCAGTCCAACATGGCGTGCGCCGTAAAGGGCGTCACCCGAAGTCTGCTGTGCGTTGCCAAAAACCACGTGATCGAATTCTTTGGGGTCCAGCCCTGCACGCTCAACGGCTCCCTTACCCGCAATGGCGCCCAATTCCTGAGCGGTGAAATCTTTTAATTTGCCGCAATAACGTCCAAATGGCGTACGTGCCCCGCTTACAATTGCGATGTCCCCTGGCTTTAACATTGGATTCCTAGTTTCAACTTCGAATATGAATGCACGCCATCAGAAGAGTTCCGAATGGCCTAACCAAACTTGTTAGTTTAACAGCGGAGGTTAGGAGCAGCAACCAACACCGGACTGAGCGCAGCACCTCCGCGAACTCTGCGGTTGGTCCCTGCGTCTTAAGGTGTTGGCGAGTCTCGAATCGCGGACGACGCCGAGAATGGCCGCAGCATTCGCGGAGGAAGTGGCAGAAACCAAACTAAGAAATTTTCGGGATGGAGTTCTGAGCAGCGAGAGAGCAACACGAATGCAGTCTCAAGCCACCGCTGCCGCTGCGTACGACGCAGCCAGCGCGACAATCTTTCCCCCGCCCTGCCCAACCGCGGCGTGCAGCGCTTGTTCAGCGCGATTGATCACTTCCGTAACGATGTCCACTGGGTCGTATTCCCCGCGCACCACAGCTTCCGCAAGCCCCGCACTGAACTGAACGGGCTCCTGCTTCTCGGGCATTCGTATTTGAGCGAGCAATCTCTGCAGCTTCTCCGCTGCCATGACCCCTTCTTTTTCAGGCGTCTCCCCAAGCACAATGGCGATGGTCGTAGTCTCGTAACGAAACGCCAGATCGTTCTGCCGTATATTCGCGCCAAAGAGCTGGCCAATCTGCTGCATCACGGTCTCGACGGCCGATTCACCAAAGTCTCTTACCATTGCAGCCTTTTCGCCGAACTGCATCAACAGAACCGCCAGCGGAGTGCTCTGCTGCACGTTGCGCCGAGTCTCCGCCATCAGAAGATCGAGATAAGAAGCCCGTTTCAGCAAACCAGATTGTTCGTCCGTCACCGATAGATTCTTGACCAGCCTGCGCAGCCCCGCATTGTTCAGCGCGATCACAATCTGGTCGCTTATGGTTTTCAGCACCATCACGTCGTTGGAGCCCCAGGCACGCGCCTTGCCGTCCATCAAAATAAGGAGCCCAACATGCTCCGCTCCGTCGCTGAGCGGCAAAGCCAGCAGCGAAGTAACCGCAATTTGCGACAAGGCTTCGCGGATCGGCTGCAATTCGGAACTGGACTGCACCTCGGCAATGGTGAGAGTTCCGCCTCGGTTAATCGCCAAATCGTGAACCGTGGTTGCGATTTTTTCCAGCGAACGCGCCTCTCCCGGTTTGCTGAGTTCGCTGCAATACTCCTTCACGCTGGTCGTATGCAACCCGGGCTTGCGCATGGCAACCACACACCGGCTTACCTTCCATTGCGACCCAATTTCTTTGGCTGCGGTTAACATCACCGCATCCGCATTGCTTTGGCGATAGAGCTTGCGGGTTATTTCAGCCACGCGCGCAAAGCTGCTGACATCAGCTGCCTCGCTCGACTGAGGCGCTCCAGCCTGCGCCGGTCGCGGTTCGGAAGGTGCCGAGGCTGCCGGGGCCGGCGCTGCTCCTGATCCTGCGTAGTGCGGAATCAATCCCGCCGTCATGTACAACTGCCGCAGATCCGGGTTGCGCTCCTCCTCGCGGGGAAACAGTTCTTGAATGCGCTGCAGGCGCTCCACCGCCTTCGAGCGCATGCCGTACTGCACCAGAATCTCCGCCTGCAACATCAGATCCTGCAACGCCGCCGCTCCCAGCATTTTCTCCTGATCGGGAAGCGGCGCCGCCGCCGTATCGGCCATGCTGGAGAAACGCGAAGCGATCACCTTGAAGCGGTTGTCGTCAATCTTCCCGTGCAACATTTCCAGCCGCTTCTGGTGTCCGGGCTCGTAGGCATCGACCTCAGCGGCGCGATCCAGCGAGTCCGCCGCCTTCGCATAGTTGCCCACACTGCAGTAAAGATCAAAGAGCTTGAGCAGAGTCTGACAATAGTCGCTTTCCCGGTTCGACGCATTAAACTGCTCGCCCATGAACTCGAGCAGTTCCGGGGACGCGCGGTGACGCGCCGCGATGTCCTGAATCATGGCCAGAAAAGCCCGGCGATCCCCTTTGCGGCGATGGTATTGCTCTAGCTTCCGTCCCAGGGCGACAGCTTCGGCATCCTGCTGGCCGTCAATGAAGAGCCCGATCAGGTTCGCGATCTCCTGTACCCGCGCAGAATTTTCCTCAAAAAGCTGCCACTGGATCGGCTCGGCGTCACTTAAACGATTCGCCGCCTGCAGCGCCTTCGCATACGTGTCACGCAACTCCTCCGACGGAGAGCCCGCCTTGACTTGAGATTCGAGCACAAAAATAGCAGCGCCTGCCTGCCCCTGCTCCAGGAGATTCTTGCTGTACCCCAAGGCAATCTGGGGATCGGACGGATCTTCCGCGTAGGCACGCTCCATCCATTGCGCCGCGTTCCCACCCGTCGGTGTTAACTGGGCCAGTTTCAGGAATGCAGCCGCCGCTGCCTTGCTTTCGCCCAGTTCGGACGAAAGCTCTCCCAACCGCTGCCAATTCTTCTCGCTGGCGTCCAAAGCGAGGACCCGACGCAAAGCCGCAAGCGAGTCTTGTTTGCGCTCCTGTTTCGCCAGTTCCTGAAAGACGCTTTCGTAGGTTTCCAGCGCCTGCTTGGGATGGGACTTCTCCAGCAGTTCGCCGAACCGCAGCTTCTGTTCCCACGTCGGAGGCACAAAGCGAGCCAGCTTCTTATAGGTCAGACTGGCGCGAGTGGCATCACCTGCCTCGATCTGGCGCTCGAACAGGTCGCCCAGCAACTTGACCGCCTGGGGAATGCGTTGCAGGGAAAGGCAAAGGTCGGCCGCCATCTGGCATACCGTGTCGTTGCCCGGTTCGGCCGCCAGAACCTGCAGATAGTCCTCAAGTGCCTCGGCGGTTTTTCCCTTTTGGAGAAGCTTCTCAGCCCTCTCCACGCGTTTTGAGATTTCGATCCGATCCATTCGCTTTACCGTGTCTGCCATGAGAGCTAGCGCCGCGCGGAGTAACCCATACAGAGTCTAGGAGCAGGTTACCAGCGCGGGCAACGACGTAACGCCCACCCGCGATTACGAAGGTCATAGGCAGAATAAGTCTTTGGGAAATAAGAGGTTTCTGATATACGTCCCGCAGTGTCTCAGGAAAACGCGACCACCCAGGAAAGCGGACTCCAGCACCAGCTCAGCGCCGGCCAAATGGCCATGGTCGCCGTCGGCGGCTCCATCGGCACTGGCTTGTTGCTCGGCTCAGCCGCCGCCATGGAGATCGCCGGCCCCGCCGTAATCCTCAGCTTCGCACTCGCCGCGTTCCTTTCCTGGACGGTGACCATGGCCCTCGGCGAGTTATCCAGCATGCATCCCGCCGCTGGCTCGTTCGGCCTGTACGCCGACCTCTATCTCGGCCCTTGGGCTGGATTCATCTCGCGCGCCGGTTACTGGATCGCCATCTCAGTTTCAGTCGGCGCCAACCTCGTCGCCTCCGCGACCTACATGCGCTACTGGTTCCCCGCGGTTCCCGCCTTGGTTTGGGTAGCATTGTTCTCCCTCGTGCTGATCGTAATCAACCTTCGCAGCGTCGGCGACTATGGCCGCTTCGAATACTGGTTCGCCATGGTGAAACTGGTGACCATGGTGACGTTCATTGTCATCGGCGGGACATTGTTGGCAGGCGGACGCGTTCCGGCACAATACACCGCGCAGGGAGGCTTCTTTCCTCGAGGCGTGCTGGCCCCATTTCTGGCCTTGACGTTTGCGCTGTACACCTTCGGCGGAATAGAAATGGTGGCCATCACGACAGGGGAATCCCGGAGCGCAGCCGAGATTCCGCGCGCTGTGCGCTGGACTTTTGCAACCCTCGCCGTCGTTTACCTGGGCGCCATCGTGGTTCTAGTCGGAGTGATGCCGTGGAATCGGGTGGGCGTTACGGAGAGTCCGTTTGTCACCGTATTCCGCAGGGTCGGAATTCCGGCTGCCAGCAGCCTGATGAGTTTCGTGATCCTGACCGCTGCCCTCTCTGGCGCCAACGCAAATCTGTACTCTGCATCTCGCATGCTGTTCTCGTTGGCACGCGGAGGATGGGCGCCCGCATCGCTCGGACGGTTGAATGCAGCTGGATCGCCAAAGCTGGCACTGGTCGCCTCCTCCTACGGAATCGTAGTGGCCGTGGTTCTAGAAAAATGGGCTCCGGGAAACGCCTTCGTTTACATACTCACAGGTGCCTTGTTCGGCCTGATGCTTTCCTGGCTAGTATCGCTAGCCGCCCACATTTCTTGCCGGCGGCGGATGAGTTCAAGCCAAGTGAACGCACTTCCCTTGCGCTCACCCCTCGGCGCCTGGGGCTCGGTCCTCGGACTGACCCTCGTCACCGCAGCCATTCTAAAAACCTGGTGGGACTCGCGCGTCAGCCTGCTCAGTGGCCTATCCACCCTACTGCTGCTCACCGTCGCCTACATCTTCCTAAGGTCAGGTAGCAAAGTTTCCCGCGAACCCTAACGCCACTAAAATCAAGGACGTCATCCCGAAGCCCCGCGCTTTTTCCAGCGGGGCGAGCGATCTGGCGCGCAGTGTTTAACTGTCGAGCCAGCACCTCCGGTTCGTTCCACCAGTCTGCGCAGCAGTACAATATCCCCATGACTGACGAACTGCTCCGCTACCGCTCCGAGTTCCCAATCCTCGACCGCACCACTTACCTGATTAGCAACTCCCTCGGAGCCATGCCCCGCGCCGTTTACGACGCCATGCAAGCCTACGCCGATACCTGGGCCACTCGCGGCGTCCGCGCCTGGGAAGAACGATGGTGGATGCTGGCCGCCGAAGTCGGCGACGAGATTGGCGCGCTCATGAATGCGCCCAAAACTTCTGTCTCCACTCATCAGAATGTCACCACGTGCCAGGCTGTCGTTGCGTCTTGCTTCGATTTCTCCGGCAAGCGCAACAAAGTTGTCTACACCGACATGAACTTCCCCTCGGTCATGTATTTCTGGGAAGCTCAGCAAGCCAACGGGGCCCGAGTTCACATGGTGAAGACTGACGACGGCATCACCGTCCCCACCGAGCGCCTGCTGGATGCGATCGACGAACAAACCCTGCTGGTTCCGATCTCGCACGTAATTTTCCGTAGCGCGTTCATTCAGGATGCCCAGGCGATCATCGAGAAAGCCCATAAAGTCGGCGCCTACGTCGTGCTCGACACTTTCCAGTCGCTCGGCACCGTACCCGTGGACGTCCAGGCTCTCAATACTGATTTCGCCTGCGGCGGAGTCCTGAAGTGGCTCTGCGGCGGTCCTGGCGCAGCTTACTTGTACGTGCGTCCAGATCTGGGCAAAAAACTCGAGCCAAAGTTCACCGGATGGTTCGCCCATCAGGACTCGATGGCCTTCGAGGTCGGCCCCATCCGCTACACCGATCCTCCCTTCCGCTTCATGAACGGCACCTCGCACGTCCCGGCGCTCGAAGCATGCCGCCCAGGACTGAAAATCATCACCGAAGTTGGCGTCGATCGCATCCGCGAAAAATCAAAACGCCAGACCGCCCGGCTCATCGAATTAGTAGAAAAACAGGGCTGGAGGGTAAACACTCCTCGCGATCCCGAAAAACGCGGCGGCACCGTCTCCATCGAAATGCCCGACTCGAAGGAAGTCTGTGCCGAACTCCTGAGGCGCGAAATCATGGTCGACTGGCGCCCCAAAGCCGGAGTCCGCATGTCCCCCCATTTCTACAACACCGATCAAGAACTCGAATTCGCCATCACCGCAGTAGTAGAAATCCTGAAAGAACGCACCGTAGCAATGCGATAGTGTGCACGCCCGTCTGGGTGACGGGTGCCTCGCGAGCCTGCCCTGAGCGAAGTCGAAGGGTCCAGACGGAACAAAGCTCCGCAGGCCTTTGGTGGAGAAGCAGTTCGAAAGCCTGGGAGAACTCACGGACCCATTACCAACGTAAGCCGAAACCACGGCTTTCCCCTTCGCCCTGATTTCCCCCTCCGCTATCCTCGGAACGACACCCCTGCGCCTGGCTCAAGGCAGAGGTGTCGAGACAACCACGTGACCTCACTGCTGGCATTCTTTCGCTATTCCAGAAACGATGGCGTCGCCCTGGCTTTCGTCGGCGCCTTTGCCGGCGTGTACTTGTTCTACCGTGGCTTCCGCCTCCTGCAACGCAAGCGTCTGATCCTGAATACCCCTGCATCCAAAATCCGCAGCGCCTCCATGGGCCTGGTCGAAATCAACGGACTCGCCGCCGGTCCTTACACCATAACCGCACCCATCACCAGCGCCTCTTGTTACTACTTTCATACCACCGCATGGCAATGGCAGCGAGAGGGCAGGAACAGCAAGTGGGTAAAAGTCGCCGATGAAAGCCTCCACGTCCCCTTTTTTCTAGACGACAATACCGGACGCGTTCTGGTCGATCCCCAGGGCGCCGAAATGGATATCCACCGCGACTTTCACGACGAGTTCAGCACCTCCCTCTTCTCCAGCACTCTTGGCATTCCCCCGAACGTCGCCGGCTTTCTCGCGCGCTATGGGGTTTCCACCGACACCAAAATCAAGATCGACGAATACTGCATCAAGCCAAAAAACGCTCTCTTCATCCTTGGAACCTTGGCCCCGAATCCTGGCTTGACTGTCACTGCAACCCCGGTTCGCAGTCTGACCGCGGAGCAGCACGCGCTCTCGCTTCACCTGCCGCAAATGTCACGCCTGTCCCCCGACACCGACGTGGTCACGGCGGGGAGAATGCTGTTCTCCGGCTTCAAGAACGAACCAGACCGCATCCACCTGGTCGGATCGAACAGCCCCGACCAGGTTTCCGACCCCGGGCAACAGCAAAAAATAACCGCCGCGTTGGTCAAAGCCGGTATCACCAACCCAGCCGCCTGGGCAGCCGCCGGCCTGATGAATCCAGCGATCGTCGCAACTCCCGCTTCCGCATCCACTGGCGCAGGGGCAGCAGCAGCCCCCGCCCTCGAGCGATTTGATTCGCATCCTCCGGTCGTGTTGATGAAAGGCGCGCACGATCCCGCATTCCTGATTTCCTGGCACAGCCAGCGCGATGTAGTCCGCTCGCTAAGCTGGAAATCCACACTAATGATCTGGGGAGGGCCCGCGCTCACCCTCTTGTGCGCCTACATCGTCGCGGCACATTTCGACTGGCTCTAAGGACGGAGAAAAAATATGGACACCATCGTCTCGCTCGCATTCCTGTTCGTGATCCTCGGCCTGGTGGTTTACGTGGTCATGATCTTCAATGGCCTGATCGCCCTGAAAAACGACATCGCCAAAGCCTGGGCCAACATCGACATCCTGCTCAAGCAGCGCCACGACGAACTATCCAAGCTGCTCGACGTCTGCAAGGGCTACATGGATTTCGAACGCGATACTCTGCAGAAGATCACGCAGGCCCGCAGCATGTATCAGCAAGCGGTTAGCGTCGACCAGAAGGCACAAGCCGACCAGAGCATGACTTCCGCCCTCCGCGGATTCTTTGCCGTCGCCGAGAACTATCCACAACTCAAAGCCAACGACAATTTCATGCGCCTGCAAGTGCGAATCACCGACCTCGAAAGCCAGATCGCCGACCGCCGCGAGTTCTACAACGACTCCGTGAACACCTTCAATATCCGCATCCAGCAACTGCCCGACACCTTCGTCGCCAGCTTCATGAACCTGACCCCACGCGAGATGTTCAAGGTAGAAGAAGCCGACAAAGCCGACGTCCCAATGACCTTCAGCGCGGCCAAATAGAAAACTGATGCCTGAGGCCCGAAGCCTGAAGCCCGGTTCACGAGGTCACCAACCTACGCACTGCCGTAACCCCCACAACCAAACCATCTCAATTAGAATTACCCGGTGAGCGACGCTGTTCGCATCGGCATTCTGGGCGACCTCGACCCCGGATCGCGCGGCTATAACGCGATCAACGACGCCCTGGAGCACTCCGCCACCAAGCTGAAAATCAAGCTCGATGCGCAATGGATTCCAACTCCATCCCTTCTCGTCCCCGACGCCAAGAAATTGCTGGAGAGCTTTGACGGAATCTGGGCCGCGCCCGGCAGCCCTTACAAAAGCTTCGACGGCATGTTGAAAGGAATCGAGTTCGCCCGCCGCCGCGACTGGCCTTTTCTCGGTACCTGCGGAGGCTTTCAATACGCGTTGATCGAGTGCGCCCGCAACGTCGTGGGCATCAAAGATGCGGACACTGCCGAGAACAATTCCGGATCCAAAAACATCATTATCTACCCGGTCGCATGCGCGGTTCCGGACCGCAAGAAAGATGCCCCCAAACTCTCCGGCCTGATCCCAGAAATCCGTCTCCGGCCCGGATCGTACCTGCAATCTTTTTATACGAAGGAAACAGTCACCGAAGAGTTCTTCTGCAACTTCGAAGTCAATCCCGACTACGAATGGGCCGCCATGGAAGCCGGATTCCCCGTCGTCGCCCGCGGCCCCAACGGTGAGATTCGCGCCATCGAATCGCCCACGCACCGTTTCTACATCGCCACGTTATTCCAGCCCCAACTCACTTCCAAACCCGGCAAGCCGCATCCCCTGGTGCTCGCATTCGTGCAAGCCGCCGCCGACTGGGAAAGAAAAAAACTCGACGACAGCGTCCTTGAGTAAGGGTTCATCACAGAGACACGGAGTCACAGAGAATTCCTCTTTTTCGATTTCTCTCTGACTCTGTTTCTTTGTGGTAAAAATCGTTTTTAGGATTTGGGTCATCAGATTTTGGGTCATCATATGAAGATCAATATTTCACCAATGAACGACGACCCTACCAACTCCATCCGCGAAAGCTACGATCGCCTCGCCGAAGAATACGCCCGCCGCATCTCCGGCGAACTCCAGCACAAGCCTCTCGATCGCGCACTCCTCGACCGCTTCGCCAAACAAACCAGAGAACGCGGCGAAGTCTGCGACATGGGCTGCGGCCCCGGTCACGTAGCCCGCTACCTGCGCGATGCTGGCGCATCCGTCTTCGGCCTCGATCTCTCGCCCCGCATGTTGGACCAAGCTCGAAAGCTGAATCCCGACATTCCCTTTCGCGAAGGCAACATGCTCGCGCTCAATATCCCTGAAGGAACCCTGGCGGGAGTTGCAGCCTTCTACGCCATCGTGAATATTCCCAGGCAGTCGCTACCCGCGGTCTTCCGTGAAATTCGGCGCGTTCTGCAGCCGGGCGGACTGCTGCTGCTCGCATTTCACACCGGGGACGAAGTGCTTCATGAGGATGAGTTGTGGGGCCAGAAAATCTCCATGGATTTTCTGCTTCTTCCGCCCGCAGAAATCAAGCTCGACCTCGAAGCCGCCGGATTTGCGATTCAAGAGGTAATCGAACGCGAACCTTATCCGGATGTCGAATACCCGAGCCGAAGAGCATACATCTTTGCTCGAAAGGCATGATTCATCACTCCGCGATCAACTCAAACGCCGGATAACTCGGCGCGAGCGCGCCGAAAGCCTGTACCGGAGAACCCGCCGCCACCGGAAAGTATCGCTGCACCTCACGCTTGAAATTATCCAGATAGGCTTTCAATATCTCCGGTTTGTCCCCGTCCGCAATCGGCCGCAGTCGAAACTTCTGCCGGGTCCGTCCCTTTTTCAAGGTAACTTCTCCCGCCGCCTCCGCATTGCGCACCCATTGCGTCCGCCCTCGAGGAGCCACCAGGAACCGCTTGCCTCCGAGTTCCAGCAAATCAATCGGAGTCGAATAAATCCGGCCGCTCTTGCGCCCGCGCACCTGCAAAAGATAGTTGTAGGAATACCCAAGGCCAAGTCCAACCAGGAATCCGAATACCCGGTTGAACGCGCGCTCCACACCAGAAGGTGCACGAAATTCAGGCAATCCAGAGTTCATATCGGCACACCTTGGGGACAGCCGCCCCGCTCGAGCGAAGCTCATATCCAACTCGCCGGTCTTACGGGTCCAGCTCTTACTGATCCAGATCCTCATCAGGAAGCACGGGATCCACAGTGGCGCTATTGGACCCGGTTCCGTGGAAGCCGAGGACGGTCGTGCTCCCAAAGATTGTGTATTTAATTTTGCAGCCCGGCCCCATGGCCGTCTTGGCCGACGTCAGCTTCTGCGGAGAAGGCTTGAAAACCGTGGGGTGTTTCAGAACCGCAGTCGTCCAACTGCCCGTCTTCAGAAAGGTCGTCTCCGTAACCATCAAACCGCTCGGTCCCGCGACAATCAGAGTCAGCGTGTCCGCCGTGCTCGTCAATTTGACAATCATCTTCGACGGCGACGTGGTAGTGAACTTGTTACTCCCCGCCACCACCGTGATCGCGCCCGCGGGAAGCTTATAGGTGGCGGAGGTGCTGGTATGCGCTATGGGTGACAGCGACTCGCTGGCCATCACCGTAACCGTTCCGCTCTGACCATTCAGCATGAGGGGATCCGAACCCGACAGGATCGGCCCAAGCGTACCCTTTAGGGTGATCGTAAGCGTGTGGGTCGCGGGAACACCCCCCCCGGCAACATCCAACGATTGCGCCCAGCCCGTACAACCAAGCGCAACAACAGAGACAAGAATCAAGGCAGACGTGTAGACTTTCTTCGATAACATTGGGATTCTCCTTCTTCGGCGGTAGGCACCGCGGCCTTCAGCGCGAGCGTAGGAAAGCTACCACGGTATTCCCCCAGACTCAACCGAAAAAACCACTCCGCCACCAAATTCTTGTCAAGCCCCCAAAACCGCCCAATTTCCCCCAACCACCTCATTCCATTCCAAATATAATTTCCGAAAACCGGCCGGTTTACCCTCTCCCTTCTGTCATACTGGTGCTAGTGGTCTGACGGAGAACCGAAAACCGGCAATCCAGAACTGATACTAGAATAGGGATTCTTCCTAAGCCGAGGTTATGAATGGACCGGCAGGGTGGCTACGTAAGTCCTTTAGAAGAGATATTTTAGGAGATATCTTCGGACGCACCACGTGTTTTCAAGGACTTGCAGACAGAACGGACCGGTAACGCAAAGGTATCTCCTTCGTAAGTCCTTTAGAAGGGATATTTTACGTGGGTATCTCTAAAATACATCCTTTGTTTTTATAGATTTAGAAGAAAAACGAATTTTTTAGAGTATATACCCGGTACTAAATCATTATCATTGGCCCAATGTATGTATATATAAGTAAACATCGAAAACTGGACAACTCCAACGCCCACTCATACACTTTCTAGGATTCCCCACCATGAGACTCGTTACCTTTGAAGATCCAGTCCATCGCTCCCGAATCGGCGCAGTAACCGACGACGGACGCATCGTCGACCTGCACTCGGCCGGCGCGCTCTACCTCCGGGATGTAGAAAATGAAAACGCCTTCGAGCGCCTCGCCGACGCCCTCGTTCCCCCGAAGATGCTCGCGCTATTCGAAGGCGGCGACACCAGCCTGGAAGCCGCGCGCAAAGCCTTCGACCACGCCCTGCACAACCAAACCGCAACCGGACCCAACGGCGAGACCATCTTCTACTCCGCTGCCGACCTCAAACTCAAAGCTCCGATTATTCCCCGCAAGTTCTTTCACACCGCCGGAAACTTCCGCGAGCATCACGAAGAGGCCACCAAGGCCGGATTCTCGCATCCGGTAATGCCGTGGATCGTCTTCTTTCAGAACGTCGACGCTATCATCGGCCATGACGAGCCCGTGATTTATCCCGAGCACCTGACCAACGAACTGGATTACGAATTGGAACTCGCCGTTGTCCTGAAAAAGGGCGGCAAGCATTTTTCCCCGGAAGAAGCATCCGACCGCATCGGCGGCTATGTCATTTTCAATGACATCACAGCCCGCGACATCCAACGCCGCGAAATGAAGTCCGGCGTATTCAGTTTCTGCAAGGGTATCGACACCTTCTGTCCGCTGGGCCCGTGGATCGTGACTGCCGACGAAATTCCCAACCCGCACAACCTGGCGATGGAACTGCGAGTCAACGGCCAATCCCGCCAGCGTTCGCATTCCAGCAAAATGTCGGTGAAGATTCCGGAAATCCTCTCGCACTATTCCCCCATGGGCTACAGCGCCGGCGATGTCGTTTCGACAGGCACCGTCTCAGGCGTGGCCGCCTTCAGCGGCGATCCCAAAGCGTGGTACCTGAAACCCGGAGACGTAATGGAGTGCGAAATCGAAAACATCGGCATCCTGCGAAACCGAGTAATCCCCTGGCAAGAAGCCTACGGCCAAAAGCCCATGGCCTTGGCCACACAAGAAACCGCGAGCTAGGAATTCGGGAGCCCTCGGGGAAGGGCACGACTTCAGTCGTGCCGCAAGGAACCGACAGGTTACCGGGCTTTAGCCCCTGAGGGTCATCGTCGAATCGTGAGGATCTTTTGTTCGACCAACTTTCAACAACCACAATCTGGATTCACGAAAAATGAACCATAACGACAAAATCTGGGTCAGCGAACTGAACGCCCGCCCCGAAATCCGCGCCGCCTTCCCGCGCACCACAATTCACTTCTACGACACCACCCTGCGCGACGGCGAGCAAACGGTAGGAGTCGTCCTCTCACCCGAGCAAAAACTGGAAATCGCCCGCAAGCTGGACGAACTAGGCGTAACCCGCATCGAAGCCGGCTTCCCGCGCGTCTCCGTCGATGATGCGGAAGCCATTCAACTCATGCAGAAGGCAAACTTGAAAGCCGAGCTATGGGGTTTCTCCCGCGCCGTGAAAGGAGACATCGACGAACTCGTGCGCTTAGGCCTGCGCGCCTCAGTCATCGAAGCTCCCACCAGCGACATCAAGCTCAAAGCCTACGGCATGACCCGCGAAGACGTGCTGCGGCGCGTCGTGGATGCGATGTCCATCGCGAAGCAAAACGGAATCACAACCGCTTTCTTCGCCGTCGATGGCACCCGCACTGATCTCGACTTCCTGAAGCAAATTTATCTAGCCGCCCTCGAAGCCGGCGCCACAGAAGTCGTGGTCGTAGACACCATCGGCGCATGCGGCCCCGAAGCCGTCGAATTTCTGGTTCGCGAAGTGTGCCGCTGGGTTGGGCCGAGTACGCCGGTCCACTTCCACGGCCACAACGACTTCGGCATGGCCACCGCCTGCGCCGTCGCCGCAGTCCGCGCCGGAGCGACTTGGATTCAGGGAACCATCAACGGCATGGGCGAACGCGCGGGCAACGCCGACATCTGTGAAATCGCTCTCGCCCTGCGCTGCCTCTACGACGTGCCAGTCGCTTTGGATTTGACCAAAGTCCGCGAGGTCTCAGAGGTCGTGTCCGAGGCCGCCGAATATACGCTGGACGCCTGGAAGCCTTTGGTCGGAGAAAACTTATTCACCCGTGAGAGCGGCGCTGTAGCCACCCAGTTCCACATCCCCGAAGCCATCGAGCCCTATTCCGCAGAACTGGTGAACGCACGCCGAAGAATCGTACTGGGAAAAAAGAGTGGGCCAGACAGCATCGATCTGAAGTGCAAGGAGCTCGGCCTGACGATGACCCCAGAACAGCGAGCCCCAATCCTGGCCGAAGTCAAAAAGCGCTCAATAGCCAAGCGCGGCCTGCTGACGGACGCAGAGTTCAAAGAGATCGTAAGCAAATCCGCGTCAATCCGTAGCTAGTTCTTGAAATGGGGCAATACAGCGTCGCCAAATAACTTGGCCTGGCCGGTCCGGTCGTCGCCCCAGATTTCCAGCATGATGTGGGTGCAGCCCGCGTCGCGATATTCCTCGATGCGCGCGATGCACTCCTCGGGCGTTCCAGCAATTGGACAAACCTTATGCAGAATCTCGTCAGTCACGGCCTTAGCCGCGGCCTTGCGCCCGCCCTTTTCCATGGCGTCGGCCACCGGCTGCAACTCGTCGAAGGTCAGGCCGGCGCATTCGAGCAGAACGTCCGCAGAACCTTTAATATTCTGCACTTTGTTGGCAAGATACATCGCCGCCTGCTCGCGCGCGCCTTCTTTGCCCCTCGCCGAATCGCGGTGAATGCTTCCAACGATGACGGAGCCGAGCACGAGTTTCGACGGATCCTTGCCAGCCTTGCGCGCCCCCTCTTCCATGTTCTTGCGCGCGTACCGAACAAACGCGGGCGTCGTGATGCTGGCGGTGAGCAACCCGTCCCCGGCCACTCCGGACATTCTCTGCAGCACCGGCCCAGTCCCGGCAACGTAAATTGGCGGAATGCCCCGCGGCGAATGCGCCTCCGGCCTGAGCGGCGGCACGTTCGCCTGAAACACTTTCCCCTGATACACGAAAGCGTCGCCCGCCAGCACACCCTTTACGATCTCGATGCTCTCGCGCATCACGGTGGCCGGCCCGACTTTTTCGCCTTCGCCCTCGCCAATCTCTTTCATGAAGATCTTGGACGCTCCCAGCCCGAGCAAAAAGCGGTCGCCAGCAAGATCCTGCATCACCCGCGCCTCCATTGCAATCTGCACCGGATGGCGTGTGTACGGAGAAATGATGCCCCACCCTAATTGGATCTTCCCGGTCTCAGCCGCAATGACCGCGAGAACCGCGGTCGAGGAGCGCGCCTCGAACGAATGCTTCCGCCACCAGGGATACGCCTCCGCGATCCAGAAGGCGTCGAACCCCGCGTCCTCGCAGGCTTTCGCCATGGCCACGGTCTCGCGCACCGGTTCCATGCTGAGTTGCAAAACGCCAATGTTGAATGGAATGGACATGACTTGCTCGTAGCTCCTGATATCGGCGTCCCGCAAGTTCGCCGGATAAGTTCACGACGTCATCCCGAGCAAAGCGAAGGATCTCCGCTTTCTGCTGTCAGCGCGTCACTCCGGATCCTTCCACGAATGCTCCAGCCCCTTGATCAGTTCCCACAGCGCCTTGTTCAGCGGAGTCGGCACACCCATTTCTTTACCCCAATGCACAATCGCGCCGTTCATGAAATCGACTTCAGTCTGCCGCCTGGCGAGAACATCTTGCAGCATGCTGGCGCGGTGCTTGCCGGGCGCGTTCGCGCCCTTCTGCACCAGCTGTCGGGGGTCGCCATGAAGTTCGATTCCGAGCTTCTTCGCGACCGCCTCGCCTTCCGCAATCAGGTCGTCGAAGAGATGTCCGGTCGGCTCAAAGCGCGTCGCCGCCCCGTGAGGCAGCAGGGTGAGCGCCCCCACCGGGTTCGTAGCCGCGTTAAAGATCAGCTTGGTCCACTGTGCGCCCCGAGCATCCTTCAGCGCGATCGTGTTCATCCCCGACCGAGTCATGAATCCGGCCAACTCTTCGACTTTTTCCATCGAGGTATTGGTCTCCTCGAATGGCCCGATCCAGGTGTCGCCTTGAATGTCGTAACCAATATGGCCCGGCGCAATCGGATGCCCGGCGGGAAAGGTCGTGCCACGAATCACGAATTGCACTCGCTCCGCAATGATTTCCTCGTTGCCGACGCCGTTCTGCACCGAGCAAACCGCGCTCTCGCCATCGAAGACGTGGGCAACCTCAGAGATTGCGACCCGCGTATGAATCGCCTTCGTCGCCACGATACCGTAATCGCAGCGCGGCAACTCCTTCGCGTCGCTGGTCGCGTTGAGACGGGCGGTAAAGTCTTCCGCTCCGGAAAGTCGCAAGCCGTTCTGTTGAATGGCGGCGGTGTGCTCCTTCCACACATCGTAAGCCCACACTTCGGCTTCGCCGGCTTTGGCCAAGTGCGCGGCAAACAGGCTTCCTACGGCTCCGCAGCCGATGACACAGATCTTCATCTACGAAGCACCTCTCGGCTTCCGCTCAGCTCCGGTGAAGAACTTCCACGGCACATCGGCCAGGCATTCACCCTCGGTCTTGCCGATGCGATAGGTGTCCTGGGTGTAGAGACACACCTTGCCGTCTTTATCGACGACCTGCGGATGCAGCGAGAAAATCATATTCTCCTGCAGTCGCACCTCGCTCTTTGCGCCGATGGCAGGATACTCGAGCATGGTTGTGCCGATGCTGTGCCCCGATAGATGGCCGAGAGCAAATCCATACTTGGTAAAAGTCTCAGCGACGACGCGATGAACGCTGCTGGCCATTTCGCCCGCGCGCATCAGCTTGCGAGCGGCTTCGAGCGCCAGGGGATAGGCGTCGGCCATCGCCTGTGTCCGCGGACTCAGCTTGCCCCCAATCAACGGCCGGGAAAATTCCACCCAGTATCCGCCCGCTCCGGTGACCTCGAGCGAATAGAGCAGCAAGTCGTCGATGGCGGTTACGCGATGACCTGGAACTTTGAATGAAGCTTCCGCTTCGCCGTGCGTACCCGAAAGCAGAATGTTCATCATGCGTGGACCAGCGCCGCGGGCAAAGAATCGTTCGACGGCCGGCGCCATGATTTCCGCTTCGGTCTTGCCCGGCTTGTAGGCCGCGACCAGAGCCCAGAATCCGTCGACGATGATGTCCATCGCATCGCGCACCTCGGCAAGCTCTTCTTCGCTCTTGACCGCGCGCGCCATGTCGAACTCGAAGTCAAAGGGCACCATTTCAAATGGACCCTTTGCGAGCTCACGGTAGTCGCGCACGGCCATGATGAAGTTCATCCCGTAAACGCCAACTCGCTTCCATCCACGTTCCCGCGCCCGCTCAGAGACCCACTGTCCGGGAACATCAGGCCAGACATGGTCTCTTACCCATGGTTTGATTTTGTCGCCGATCCAGCGAGCTTCCCGCGGGAAAACCAGGGTTGGTTCGCCTTCGAGCGGGAACACGGCGTAGACGTAGCGATGAACGATTTCGAAACCCGAAACATACAAAACCGCACCTTCGAAACCAGCATACTGATTGCCGCAGACGATGAGTGCGTCCAGACCTTCGCGCTCCATGGCGGCGCGGATGTTTTTATAACGGCGATCGATTTCGTGTTGGCTTGGCAAAACGTCCCTCAGTGGCTAAAGCCCAAACTATTAAAAGCTCCATACCGCAGCGCTGAAAAGCGCTGCGCCACCCAAAATCAAGACTGCACCCCGCAAAGTTCGGCAGCGGTTAATGCGTAAATCTTTGTGATGTCCACCAGCGTCTTAATTTTGACCTTCTCGCCTTCGGCGTCGCGCGGCCCGCTGGAAGGCCCGTAGTTCACGGTCTCGATACCGTATCGCGTCATCACCGAAGCATCCGAGCACCACAGCACCACATCGCGCTTAGGAACTTCGCCCATCACGCGCTGATGGTTCATCTCGATGGCCCTGACCATCGCGTGATCTGGGGCAATAGTGGCGCCGGGCACTGACACGTAGGTCTCGAACTCCAGACCATAATCTGGATAGCGTCTTTTCAAATCAAGGAAGAGCGACTTGGCTGCGCGGCGTGCTCCCTGCATGGACATGTGCGGGGGCACACGCAGATCGAGAAACAACTCAGCGCGCTCGGGAGTCCGGCTGACGCGCCAAGGTTGTCCGCCACGGATACAGCCAAGGTTGGCCACGCCCTTGTGCCCTCGATACGTGTTCTTCTGCTCCCAGCCTTTCATCCATTTCAATACCACTCCAAGCACGTCGTAGAGACGCCGGATGGAGTTGCGGTCCGCGCGTCCCTCGGCAAACGCGGTGTGGACATACATGCCTGAGACTGAAATGCGCACCCAGAGCGAGCCAGAGTGTTCCAGAATGATTTGCATATCGGTGGGCTCGCCCAGGATGCAAATGTCGGGCAGCACACCGTGATTGACCAGGTAGTGCGTGCCGACGCCGTAGCCGCGGTACTCGCGGCCGCGGAATTCTTTCCATTGCGTCTTTTCGATTTCCCCCGCGACCGCAGCGAGGATGATGTCGCCTTGAAGCTTTACGCCGGCGCGCTGCAGAGCCTTGACGGCATGCGTATAGCAGACGAGCGCGCCCTTCATGTTGTAGATGCCGAGACCGTAGATCATCCCGTCTTTGATCACAGCGTTCGGTTTGTATCCAATTCCAGTGAGAAATTCCTCCTGGCCGGTGTTTGACGTGTCCATGTGGCCGTTAAACATGAGGCATCGGCCGGTGCTAGTGCCTTCCCAGCGGGCGATCACATTCGCTCGCTCTTCCTCGACCTCTTGCCATGTAACTTCCAGCCCTAGGGCAGCCCACGCGGCGCGCATGTGCTCCGCCATTTTGCCTTCGTCGCCGGTGGGACTGGGAATGTTGATGACATCGCAGCACATGGCCACGATCTCTTCTTCTCTCACCTCGGCGAGGATTCTCTCGACCAGTTTCGGATTGAGCCTTGAGGTTGGGCCTCTGTTAGCTTTTGCCACAGTCTCCGTTCTTGTTCTCAGTGATGTACTGCCAGTCTAAAGTCATCCGGGTAGCTGCACAGCTTCTGGTTGCCGTCATCAGTGATCAGGAAATTGTCCTCGAGTCTCAGACCGCCGCCGCCGGGCCAGTAAATTCCTGGTTCGATGGCAAGCACCATTCCTTTCCTGATCGTGCCTTTCCCGGCCTGATGCGCGTAGGGGAACTCATGCGCGCGCGCGCCCACGCCGTGACAAATGGGATGCGAAGGTTGGCCCGGGTATCCGCCGTCCGCGATGCGAGCGCGAATCATACGATCGAGTTCCGGAAAGCTCGCGCCATCGCGCGCATAAGCGACGGCTTCATTGAAAACGTTCAGTAGCAAGTCCAGCAGCTTGTGATATGCAGGCGTGAGTTCGCCGGGACATGCATTCTTGGTGAGGTCAGTCCAATAACCATCGACACACACCCAGATTTCGAAAAGGGTCGGCTCGTTCTTTTGAATCGGGCGGTCGCCGGTTGCAGTAAATGTGGCAATCCCTTTTCCGGACCAGACCAGGGTGAAGGCGCGCGCCATCTCTACTTTTCCCTTGTATCCCACGCCGAGACCATGGACGAAGCCTTCATACATGCCGCCCACTTCACTTTCCTTCATGCCGGGACGCATGTGTTCGCGAGTGTACTCCATGGCCAGCGCAGCCAGTTCATTGGCCAGCCGCATGCGCTCGATTTCCTGCGGCGTTTTGATGGCACGCGCATCGTTGAGCAGCAGGGTGGAGTCGACCACCTGACCCGCGACTTCACCGAATGCATCGAAATACATTTGCGTCGGAGTCGTAGGCTCGCCCACCATGCGGTCGGCGGACTGCGTGCCCATGTTGAGTTCGACGGCTACCTTGTCGGTGAGGCCGCGCTCCTTCAACACTTTCAGCGCAAGATCGAGAGCGCGATACTGCGGCGGGCGAGGATCGGTTTCGTGATAGCTCTTGAAAAGGCGAATGTCGTTCGTCCAGGAATTGCGCTCGGCGTCGGCCAGTTGCGGCTCCAGGGCAATGAGCGTCGGTTCGCCTTCGCGAGGAAAGATCGCCACGTCATATCCCTTCATGCACCAGTAATTCGTCAGATACACGAGATTATCGGGAGCACGGACTACGAGCGCGGTTACGCCTTGATCTTTCATCAGGGCGCGAACGCGATTTAGTTTCACTTCATCAACTGGCCACGACATTGTTCTATCCCTGTACGTTGCAAGCAACGTTTCTACGGTTCGACTGGGTGATTTTCATCCTTGAATGTCCATGAAGCTTCTTTGCCCTTGATCAGACGGTAAACGGCGGTGTGCAGCGGCGCCGAGACGCCCACACGATCCGCTTCGCGGGCAATGGCGCCGCTCAGAAAATCAACCTCGGTCGAGAGCTGATGGCGAATGTCATACAACATCGACGGGGGATGATTGGTCATGGCGCCGATCCTGTTCATTTCCCACGGATCTTCGTGGAGCTGAATACCGGCTGCCGCTGCCACGCTTTCCCCTTCTTCAATCAACTCGTGCAACAGATGTCCGAGACCAGAAAACTGGGATTCATCCGCGAAGTGTGGCGAGTGCGGCAGTCCGGTTAGCGCGGAGCTCCCGTTGACCGACGCATTGAAGATCAGCTTCGACCACTGGGCTGGACGCGCATCCTGCAACGCCTCGGCCTTCAGGCCGGCAGCGCTGATCAAGTCGGCGGCTTCCTTTACCACCGCATAGGCAGTGTGGCGCGGCTCGAAGGGGCCGATCCAGGTTGCGGTATCGAGTTCCAGCTGCACATGCGTGTCGCTGTGCTTCGTGCCACTCATGAAAGTCGTGCCTCGAATGACTTGCCCGCGGGTATTGGCGGCGATGATCTCTTCGCTGCCCAGCCCATTCTGAGCGGAGATTACCGCACCCTGATTGAAACGGTTGCCGACCAGCGCGATCGAGTCCTCCACTTGAGTCGCCTTGGTGGCGACGATGCCGAGCTCGCAATCGGGGAGCTGATCCGGTTGCGTCGTAGCTTTGAGTGCCACATGAAACTCATGCCGTCCAGAGACGCGCAGGCCGTCGCGATTGAGAGCTCGGGCGTGATCTTCGCGGCGGACAAATGCCCACACTTCCGCAACCCGCGCCAGGTGCGCCGCGTACAGGCTGCCAATGGCGCCACATCCGACGATGCAAACACGTTTCATGCAAAGGTCATCATTCTCCCAGAAACGCGGGCGGAGACGCCCGCGCCACACTTGCTTACCGCCTTTCTACTTTCACCAACTTCCCGGTCTGACTGATTTCCTTCGCCACCATCGCGCGGAACAAACTGTCTGCGTTGTTGAATGAATCGTCGATCATGATGCCGCTGGCGAACAACGCATCCTGCAAAGCGGCTGAGATAGTGTGAATGGGAGCGGCGCCTCCCTCGCCCATCCCCTTGGCCCCGCTGTAGCTGTGCGGCGACGGCGTTTCGATGTGACCGTACTTCACCTGCGGCATATTCATTGCAGTGATGGGCGTGTAATCGCTGAAGGTGCTGGTGAGCATGTTGCCAACCGAATCGTACACGCAATTTTCCATGAGAGCTGCACCGATGCCGTGCGCGGTCGCGCCGTAGACCTGGCCTTCCACGATGGGCGGATTGATCACAGTTCCGCAATCATCGACCGCCACGTAATCGAGAATACGCGGGATGAAAGTGTCGCGTTCGATTTCGATTACTGCGATGTGAAGCTGGGAAGCATACGTCAGGGTCAGGCTGCCGTACTTTTTCACCTTGTCCGGCACCTTGAACGGAGCGCGCCAGATGTAGCGGCAGTTCAGCGTGAGTTCGTACAACTCGGACGGCAGCACAGCGCTGTTCACGTTGACGATGTTGGCCAGCCCCCAGTAGTTGATGGACTTTCCGGTGCTCGTGGCGCGAATCTCCGGGCCCTGCTCGCCTGTGCCGAATTCAAGATCGTCTTCTCTAGTGTCGAGGAGAAACGCCCCCAGGCGCTTCATTTCTGTTTTCAACTTTTGTGCGGCTCCGTGAACAGCTGAGAGACCTGACACCGCGAACTGGCTGGCGTAGGTTCCGGAAAATCCAGTGTGTACGTTGCGTTCGGTGTCGAAGCCGGTGCGGACCGTGATGCGATCGGGATGAATCTTCAAAACGTCGGCGACGACTTGCGCGGCGGTCGTCTCGTGCCCCTGGCCCTGCGGGCAGGAACCGACTGAGACCACGACTTCACCGTAAATATCCAGCTTGCAGTTCGCGCCTTGCGAGTTGCCAGAAAATGGCGCGCCTGGGTTCACGATCTGTGACTGTCCGAAATTGTTCGTACCCGAGTCGAGAGTCGTTCCAATTCCAATTCCAATCAGGCGGCCTTCCTTGCGGGCCGCGACCTGTTTCTTTTTCCATTCGTCCCAGCCGATGCGCTCTTTCGCCACCTGCAGCATTCGCGGATAATTACCCGAATCGTAGACGCAACCGTTTGGAGTCGTATAGGGAAATTCTTCGGGACGAATGTAGTTCCGTAAACGGATCTCGTCGGTCGGAATGCCTAGTTCATGTCCGCAGATATCGATTACGCGTTCGAGGAACCAAAGGTGCTGCATGCGAGAGTAGCCGCGATTGGGGCCGACTGGACACTTATTCGTGACGGCTTGAGTGAAATCGATGCGCGCATTCTTGAAGCGATAAACCCCGGGAAACACTTGCGACCAGATCACGCAGCCCAGCGGTTCGTAGCGGGGATAAGCCCCGCAGTCGTCAATATGCCGCGATGCGAGCGCTGTAATGACACCGTTCTTATCCAGTGCAACGCGCGTGTCGCGAAAGGTCCGCTCGTTTCCATGGGCGCTCGAAGTAATGTGTTCCGTGCGCGTCTCCACCCACTTCACGGGACGTCCGCCTGCTTTCTTCGAAGCCAGCGCGCACACTGCCATCTGCGGATAGCTAGTGATCTTGATGCCGAAGCTGCCGCCGATATCGGATGTCTCGACGCGTATACGGTCGATGTGAACCCCCAGGTGCGCAGACAAAAACTGAATGGCAAACGATGGAAACGAATTGTTGCACTCGTAGTAGATGCGATCGTCTTTCGGATTCCACTGCGCGATGACTACGTTATTCTCGAGCGGCGTGCTGGAGAAGCGATGGAAATGCATGCGATCAATGTTGACTACGTAGGCGGCCTCACGAAAGGCTTTGTCAACGTCTCCGTATTCGAAGACACCATTCCAGACACGATTCGTCCCCGCTCCATCGTGCAGGATGCTCTTATCGCTCAGCGCGGTTTCCGCGTCTACAACCGGTTCGAGCGCCTCGTACTCGATTTGGACTAATTCCCCAGCATCGTCGGCCAGGCTGGGTGATTCCGCCACGACTGCCACGACGGGCTCGCCCTGGTAGCGGACTTTGGAGACGGCCAGCGGATAATCCTTGATTCGGGCGCAGGGATCAGGTCCGATCTCGATGAATGGCTGCGTCTGTGCCGCGATCTCAGACCCAGTGAGCGTGCCAACAACACCCGCAAGGGCGTCGGCGGCCGAGACATCAACGCTCAGAATCTTCGCGTGAGCATACGGCGAGCGTACGAATCGCAGATACAACATCTCGCGCAACTTAATGTCATCGGCAAACTTGCCCCGTCCGCGCAGCAAGCGGTTCTCTTCCTTGCGGGGAAGAGGTTGTCCAACCCAGTTTTTGGCGCCGTCTTTCTCGGTCGAGCTCACACCCATCTCCTCATCGCAGCGCCGCCTGCAATCCGTCAATCAACTTCTGCACCTGTTTCTTCCCAAGCGGCTCCAGCAGACCGCCAGCCATGGACGTCAAACGTCCGAAGATCTGCGCCTCGCCCCGCCAAGCCACTTTGGTGCCGCTGTCGCCGTCGAGCGGGGACAAATCAAATCCAGCGGTCAACGCAACATTGCCTCCGGCCACGCTCCCATGCCCTTTATATTGCGCGCCTTTTGGACGCTCGGCCTGCGCTAACTCCATTTTCACTTCCGCAACACCTTTGATGTACGAAATGCCGACGTTTACCTTCACCGTGAAATGAGTCGCGTCCTGCACCGACAGCCCCTGAAAGTCAGGCAGCAACGCCGCGAACTTGTTCGGGTCGATGAGGAAGTCGTGAACCTCTTCCGGCGTGCGCTTGACCTCAAAGTTGCCGGCAAACTTGATCGCCATGCTTCAAACACCTTTCATGTTCTGCGCCGCTACAGCGATGGCCTTCAAAATATTTTGATATCCAGTACAGCGGCACGTGTTTCCCGCAATCGCCTTGCGCACTTCTTTCTCACTTGGCTTTCGGTTCTTTGACAGCAACTGCAACGCCGAGAGCATGAGCCCCGGCGTGCAGTACCCGCATTGCAATCCGTAGCAATCGCCAAAGGCCTTTTGGACGGGATGAAGCTCACCATTCTTTTCCAGACCTTCGACCGTGAGAATATCGGCGCCGTCCGCCTGCACCGCGAACACAGTGCAGGATTTCACTGCTGCGCCGTTCATCAGCACCGTGCATGCGCCGCAGTAGGTCGTGTCGCAGCCGACGTGCGTCCCAGTGAGATCGAGGTCTTCCCGCAGAAACTCGACTAGGAGCTTCCGCGGCTCAATCGTCCGTGAATACGGCTTGCCGTTGACCTTGAGCTGGATCGGAATCTTTTCGATGGTGTCAAGCATGACCGTGTCAGGCATAGATATGACTCACTTCAACCTGCTCGCCGCGAGCCCGGCGAACCGCAATCTCAATCGCCCGTTTGACCAGTGCACCGACCAGAATGCGTTTGTAATCCGCTGACCCGCGCATATCGGATTGCGGATCAGCAGCCGCCCGCGCCGCTTCCACCGCGCCTGCGATTGTCCTCTCGCTCACGATCTGCCCGCGCAGAACTGTTTCCGCATCCTTCGCCCTTATTGGAATCAAGCCGACACAGCCCAGGGCGATCGCCGCGTCCTGACACGCATCGCCATCCATCACCAACTGCACGGCCGCACTTGCCGTCGGATACACCGGCGCCGAGCGCTTGAATGCCAAGTACGCCCCGCCGCTTCCTCTTGGTGGAACTTTCACCGCGACCTCGCTAACTAATTCGTCATGAGCGAGGGCGGTGGTGTATGCGTCCTTGATAAAGTCCGTCAGGTTCACCGTGCGCTCGCCATCCGTTCCCAGACAACGCACCTCAGCAGTCAGCGTGAAAAGCACTGTCGCCCAGTCTCCGCTTGGGTCCGCTTCGGCCAGCGACCCGCCAATCGTGCCGCGATTACGTACCTGAACATCGGCAATCCCTGCGGCACAGTCATGGAGAATCGGAATCTTCGCAACCGCAGCCGACGCTTCGATCTCCGCGTGCCGCGCCAGCGCACCAAAGTGAACGCTGCCATTGTCTTCCCTGATGTAGGACGTAGCGGAGATAAAGTTCAGATCGACGAGATGAGCCGGATTCGCGAAGCGCAGCTTCATAAGCGGGATGAGGCTCTGGCCGCCTGCCAGCAGCCTGGCGTCATCGCCAAACTGGGCAAGCATGGCTGCCGCTTCCTTTAGAGAGCTGGCGCGGTGATAGTGAAATGCTCGCGGATACATCGCTTCTTTGTGTCCTCGCGCGCGGATCGTTCTTCGCGACTATGGTTCTCAGCCATTCGTCGCGCGGAATACATGCTAGCGGAACCTCGTGCACGCCGGGCCAATAGCTTAACAAACGTACTCCACCCGCGCCTACTGGACGCTAGTAATCACAACGTGAGCCCAGCCTTCGCATTCCAACCTTCTGGACCCAGGCACTGATACATCTACGGCGGGTCCCAACCGATCCCGATCTTCCGATACTCTCCGCGGAAATACAGGAGCGGGTCTCCCTCCCGGACCACCACGTCCTCGACTTCCGCAATAAAGATCGTATGGTCTCCCGCGTCCTGCGCAGTTTGTAAGCGGCACTCCAGGTAAGCCAAGGCGCCGTGCAACACCGGAGTACCGTGGCCGGTGCGATCGAAGCGGGCGCCGGCCTTCTCAGCGTGGAGGTGGTTTGGACTCGGGTCAGCATAGTACTCCGAAACCCCCCGTTGGTTCTCCGCGAGAACATTCACTCCAAAACGCTTTCGGGCATGCAGGTGAGTGTGAGTCCGCGCACGATGATCGACGCAGACTAGGACCAGCAAGGGATCAAGCGATACCGAGGTAAACGCATTCGCGGTCATCCCGTGTACTTCGCCCTCATAGTCTACGGTGATGACCGTTACCCCCGTGGCGAAGCTGCCCACTGCCTTGCGGAATTCTGCTTGAGTAACACCCATAGAACGCTGGAGTGCCTGCCTGAGTTCGTCGAGTTCGTCTTACTTCAGATTCGCTCTAGTACGGATTCATTCCACCCTTCAGAGTTTTACCACGTCAGGCTTGCTTGTGACTCGCGCGGATGAACAGCCTCCTTCCAGGGCTAGCCTCATGTATGATTTCGTGATCGTGAGCTTGAGAGAAACACCCCGCGCGCGGCAGCAGGCTCTGGGTTCGTATGCCGACGAACTGCGATCAGGAATGCCGCTTTCCCGCGACGGAGCTTGCCAACTGATCCGCTGTAGCGAAGACCAGCTTCCCGTGCTTCTTGCAGCTGCCATGGAGGTCAGGCAGCATTTCAAGCCGCGGGTCATCACCTATTCGCGCAAGGTTTTTATTCCGCTCACCAATCTCTGTCGCGACTACTGCGGTTATTGCACTTTTCGGCGCGATCCGGGCCAGTCGGGTGCCCGCACTATGACTCCGGACGAGGTACTGGCTGTGGCGCAAGCGGGCGAGAAGATGGGATGTACCGAGGCTCTCTTCAGCCTGGGCGATAAACCCGAGCTCATTTTCCCTGAAATGCGCCAAACCCTGCATCACCTGGGATACAAATCCACGCTTCACTATCTTGAGGCCATGTGCGAATTGGTGCTCCGCGAGACCAGTCTGCTGCCTCATCCAAATCCCGGGCTGCTGAGTGCGGAATGGATTGCACGCCTGGCGAAGGTTTCTGCGAGCATGGGCCTGATGCTTGAGACGACAAATGCTTCGCTTCTGGCACCCGGCGCAGCCCACGACAATGCTCCCGACAAGGTTCCCGCCAAACGTCTACACTCCATTCAGGAAGCGGGCAAGCAAAATGTTCCCTTCACTACTGGCTTGCTGATTGGCATCGGCGAAACTCCGGAGGATCGCGTGGACACATTGCTCGCTATCCGCGAGCTACACCGTCGCTACGGACACATTCAGGAAGTCATCATTCAGAATTTTCGCGCCAAACCCGAGATCCCCATGCATGGCTGGCCCGAGCCCACGCAGGGCGATATGATGCGCACGATCGCAGTCGCGCGGCTGCTGATGCCAGACGTCAACATTCAAGCGCCGCCCAATCTTTCCGCGCCGTACTATGATGAGTTGCTCGATGCCGGCATTAACGATTGGGGAGGGGTCTCGCCGTTGACCCCAGATTTCATTAACCCGGAAAAGCCGTGGCCGCATCTGGAGCAACTGAAGTTACGAACCGAAGCGAAAGGATATCTCTTGCGTCAGCGGTTGCCGGTTTATCCTGAGTTCGTGCCGGCGGTAATCACGGAGCCAGGTTTGTTGCCAGAAAAAGTCAAGGCTGCGATCGACAGCGAAGGCTACTCGCGGAGGCCCGCATGATCGTTGTGCTCACGGGCGGCACGGGAGGTGCAAAGTTCGTAGAGGGCCTCCGGCAAGTCGCGTCAGCGCAGGACCTCACCTTCATTGTGAACACCGGAGACGATCTGGAGTGGTGGGGATTGTACGTCTCTCCCGACTTGGATTCGATCACCTATGCCATGGCTGGCTTGCTCAGCAAGGAGCGCGGCTGGGGAGTCAAGGGTGACACATTCTTTTGCCTGCAGGCCATGGGAGAGCTGGCAGAGCCGATCTGGTTCCATGTCGGCGACCGTGACCTCGCCGTCCACTTGCTGCGCTCGAAATACCTGGCGCAGGGAAAAACGCTGACCGAAGCCACCACAGCGATTTGCAACAAGTTGGCCGTACAGGCGCACATCCTGCCTATGAGCAACGCGCGAGTCGAAACCAGGATCGACACGCCCGCCGGTGATCTCAGCTTTCAAGAGTATTTTGTGCAGCGCTGGTATCAGGACCCAGTCCGGTCGGTTCGCTTCGCCGGCGCAACCGACGCCGAGCCCGCGCCCGGCGTCGTCGAATCCATCATGTCCGCAAGCGCGGTGATTCTCGCGCCGAGCAATCCCGCGACCAGCATCGGCCCCATCCTCGCGGTCGCCGACATTCGAGAAGCATTGCGGCAAACCCGGGCCACAGTAGTGGCCGTAAGTCCAATTGTTAACAACGCGGCCGTCTCAGGTCCGGCTGGTGCTTTGATGGCGGCGCAGGGATTGCCCATCTCCATCGCAGGAGTGGCAAAGGCTTACGAAGATTTTCTGGATATTCTGATTGCGGATGTTCGCGATCTTGAAGCCGCCAAGAAGTTGGATCGGCCAGGGCTGCGTGTACACTGCACCAACACCATCATGCGAACCGCCGACGACAAAGCCAAGCTGGCGCGAACTGTACTTGCCCTGCTAAGTGCGGAAAGCGCCCGCGCCGCGGACCCCTCATGATCCTTGTCCCCGTCAAAAGCCTCGCGAACGCAAAGCAACGCCTGGCATCAGTGCTTGATCAGCCGACACGCACCAAGCTGGCTCAAGCCATGCTTTTTGACGTGCTGGAGACGCTGGGCTCATGGGAAAACCGGCCGGAAGTCGGAATTGTGACTAGCGATCCATTCGCACTTGAGGCGGCCCGGCGATTTGAATTTCAAATCATTCCCGACAACGCGAACCGTAGCGAAACCGATGCCATCGAGATGGCAACCCGATTCTGCGAGTGTCGTGGCGTAGACAGCACGCTCGTCATTCCCTCCGATATTCCCCTGATTAATGTTTCTGAGCTCGAAAAGATTCTGGAAGCCGCGCCGGTTGAGGGTTCGGTGCTCGTCCCCGCCGCAGACGGACGCGGCACAAACGCAGCCTGGCGGCGTCCCGCGGGATTGTTCCCCCTGCGTTTTGGAAACGACAGCTTCAAACCGCATCTGGCGGCAGCACGCGCCTGCCTCAAACCCTGCGCGGTATTGTCGCTCCCCGGCATTGCTCTCGATGTTGACAACCCGTCCGACCTTCGCCAACTCGCGGAAACACCCGGCGAAACCCGCGCCCAGCGTTTGGCCAGGCAATGGGACCTCACCGATTTATCATTGGCAGCAAACGAATGATGTATGAATCCCCAACGCTCATGTGGGGCGTGCGCCTCGCCCGTCCAGGCCGAGCAATCGGCAGCGAATTGAAGACGCAAACTCTGTCTTCAGCCGATCACTACATTTTTTCGTACACTAGCATGCGTACGGTTGGACATGGCGACCCTCGGTCAATCCCGCGAGCTGCGCATCATCCCCGTTTCTTTAGCTGATGAAATCCGTCCCGGAGACTCGTTGTCGGACAAAATCCTCCAGGCGATGCAGGATCCCAAACTCTCCTTGAAAGCAGGCGACATTCTGATCCTGAAACACAAGATCGTATCCAAAGCGGAAGGCCGGCTGGTTGAACTGGATAGCATCAAGCCTTCCACGAACTCCCGCGCGTGGGCGCGGCGTTACAATCTCGATGCACGCGTCACTGAAGTGGCTCTGGCAGAAAGCAAGCGAGTGGTACGGCGCAAGCGCGGCGTCCTGATCACGGAAACCCGCCACGGCTTGGTTTGCGCCAATAGCGGCGTCGACGCGTCGAACGTCGATGGCGGCCGTCACGCACTCTTACTTCCGAAGGACCCGGACCACTCTGCCGCCCAACTTCACCGCGCACTGAAAAAACGCCTGAACCTTTCCATCCCTGTCATCATCACTGATAGTTTCGGCCGTCCCTGGCGGGAAGGCCTAACTGAGGTCGCCATTGGTGTCGCTGGAATGCAAGCCCTGCACGATTATCGCGGCGATCGTGATCCTCACGGCTACCCTTTGCGCGTGACCATTGAAGCCGTCGCCGATGAACTGGCTTGTGCCGCAGGTCTGGTCTGCGGCAAGCTAGCTCGCACGCCTGCGTGTATCATTCGAGGATTCCATTATCGGCCTGGGCGCGGGCGAGCCCAGGACCTGATTCGTCCGGCGGCTAGTGATTTGTTTCGCTGAGTTCGTTTCGAGGAGGACGTATGACGCGCATCTTAACCCGGTCGGAACTTGAAGATTTCCCCTTGCTCGATTGGCCGGAGATTGCGCCTCGCATTAGTCGTCAGTGCCGCACCGCGCTCGAGCAAGTCAGGGAAACGCTGGATGGAGGCGTGCTCACGCGCGAACAATGCTCGCTGCTGGCGAACGCTGACGGCGACGACCTCCTCGGCCTGCTCGTCGCCGCAGATGCTTTGCGCCGCGAGTTGGCCGGAAATATCGTCACCTACGTCGTGAACCGCAATATTAATTTCACCAACGTCTGCTTCGTGGGTTGCAAGTTCTGCGCCTTCAGCCGCGGCCCGCGTGAATCCGACACCTACTTTCTCAGCCTCGATCAAGTCGCACAAAAGGCAACTGAGGCCTGGAAAATCGGCGCCACCGAAGTTTGCATTCAAGGCGGCCTGCCGCACGGCTTGCCTCCTTATCACTATCGCGACATCCTGCGCGCGGTGAAGCAAGCCGTGCCCGGCATGCACATTCACGCTTTTTCACCCATGGAGATTGTTTACGGAGTCGAACTCACCGGCATGCCGCTCGAAGATTACCTGCACATGCTCCGCGACAACGGCCTTGACACCCTTCCGGGAACCGCTGCGGAAATCCTCGACGACGACGTCCGCTTCGTACTTTCGCGCAACAAACTTTCCACCGGACAATGGACGCAAGTCATCCGCACCGCACACTCCTGCGGCATTCGCAGCACCTCGACTCTTATGTATGGACACGTCGAGTCGCCCGAGCACTGGGTTAATCAGCTCTTGCTCTTCCGCGACATTCAACAAGAAACCGGCGGCTTCACCGAGTTCGTGCCGCTGGGCTTTGTCCATCAGAATACTTTGCTCTTCCATCAAGGCATCGCGCGATCCGGCCCCACGCTAGCGGAGCATCTCAAGATCCACGCCCTGGCGCGAGTTCTTTTGGCTGGAGCCATCAACAACATTCAAGTGTCATGGGTGAAGTTGAACCGCTCCTTGTCGCAACTGTGTTTGCTTGCCGGCGCCAATGACTACGGCGGAACGCTGATGGAAGAAAACATCTCTCGCGAAGCCGGAGCCACTGCCGGCCAGTACACCAGCCCTGAAGATTTTCAGGCGTTAATTCTGGAAGCTGGCCGCATCCCCGCTGAACGCAACACCGTCTACACCAGAATCAACCTCAAGCTGCAGCCCGAAGCACTGACTGCCGAAGCGTTGCTCGAACCGGAGTTTGCGTGAGAGCTATCTTGTGAGCGCGCCCCGCCCCATCGCAGTTCTCGGAGGCACCGGCCCCGAAGGATTCGGCCTGGCTTTGCGCTGGGCCCAAGCCGGCGAGACCGTAATCATCGGATCGCGGGACGGGAAGCGCGCCCACGAAGCCGCGGAGAAAATCAAACAGAGAGTCGGCGCAGAGGCGAAGATTTCCGGCAGCGAGAACGTCGCCGCCTGCGCCGGCGCGGACCTGTTAGTGCTCACAATTCCTTTTGAAGGTCATGCCTCTCTGCTCAAACAACTAAAACCAGCGATCCGTCCCGATAGCATCGTGATCGACGCCACCGTCCCCTTAGCCGCAAGCGTGGGCGGTCGCGCCAGCCGCACAATCGGCGTCTGGCAAGGCTCCGCTGCGCAACAGACTGCGGAACTCGTTCCCAAAGGTATTGCGGTTGTGGCCGCGTTTCAGAATGCCGGAGCCGAACTGCTGAACGCTGACGGTCCCGTCGACTGTGATGTGATCGTGTGCAGCGACGATCCAAACGCCAGCCAGCTTGTGCGCGCCCTCGCCACAAAGATTCCCGGGGTCCGCGCCATCGACGGAGGCAAACTGGAAAATGCGCGCATCCTCGAACAGATCACCGCCTTGCTGATCGGCCTGAACATCCGCCACAAAGGCCACTCTGGAATTCGCATCACGGGCTTGCCGCCCGCAGCATACGAAGTGGTCTCGTAGCGCCGACATCTTGCCCTGGGAGCAAGCGGCGGGAACTCCTGTGAGACAGCGCATGACTGATTCTCCCGACACTCGCCCCGCCATCGAATTCCGCCACGTCTCCTATCGCCTGAATGGCGACGGCGAAGATGGCCGCGAACTGCTCCACGATCTAAACCTCGAAGTTCAACCCGGCGAAACTCTCGTCCTGCTGGGCCGCAGCGGCTCCGGCAAAACCACGACTCTCAAACTCATCAACCGCCTGCTCACGGCCAGCAACGGCGAACTTCTCATCGACACGCGTCCAATTCACGATTGGGATGTAATCCGTCTCCGCCGCATGATTGGCTACGTAATCCAGGAAGTGGGCCTGTTCCCCCACTTCACCGTCGAACGCAACATCGGGCTGGTCCCAAAGATTGAGAATTGGCCCGCCCACCGAATTTCCGAACGCGTCCGTGAACTGTTAACGCTCGTCGGTCTCGATCCCGAGATCGCCTCGCGCTATCCCCGCGAGCTTTCCGGCGGCCAGCGCCAAAGAGTAGGAGTAGCGCGCGCGCTGGCGGCCGATCCGCCCATGCTTTTAATGGACGAACCCTTCGGCGCCCTCGATCCCATGACCCGCGCCGAACTGCAACGTGAATTTCTCGCCTTGCAAAGGCGCCTCCGGAAAACTGTCGTCTTTGTGACGCATGACTTGCGCGAAGCTCTGCTACTCGGCACCCGCATTGGACTGATGGAGGCTGGCCAGTTGCTCACCGTGCAGACACCCGAAGAATTTCTGACTTGCGCCGAGCCGCTCGCCGCTGCCTACAAAAATGCCTTCGGCACCGATTTGTGAATTTAATGAAGGACGGGCGTCTTGCCCGTCGCAATAGCGAGGACTCATGAACCTCTGGCAATTCATGCTGCAGAACCACACCGAAGTTCTCGAACTCACGCTCGAGCATTTATGGCTGGTCGGGACTTCCACATTGCTCGCGGTCCTGATCGGAATCCCGCTGGGCATCCTGATCACCCGCTGGCCCGCGCTCAACAAGCCTGTCCTCGGCGGCGCCAATATCATTCAGACCATCCCCAGCCTTGCTCTCTTCGGATTCCTTCTGCCCGCGCCGTGGATCGGAGCCCGCGCCGATCGCCTCGCCATTCTGGCGCTCGCGCTCTACGCTCTTCTGCCCCTCATTCGCAACACCTATGCCGGCATCCAGGGCGTGGACCGCGCCGTGGTCGAGGCCGGGCGAGGCATGGGCATGACCGATCGCCAACTGCTCTTTCAAGTGGAACTCCCGCTTGCGCTGGGAGTAATCATTGCAGGCGTACGAGTCGCCACCGTGATCTCAGTCGGCCTGGCAACGATCGCTGCGGCCATCGGCGCGGGCGGCCTGGGAGAATACATTTTCCGCGGCCTCGCCATGGTCAACAACCAAGTCATTCTTGCAGGAGCCATCCCGGCCGCCGCGATGGCGCTGCTGGCCGACGTGAGCCTGGGCTGGCTGGAAAAACGCCTCAGCCCGCACTAGCCGGAATGTACTGTATAGACGTTGCTTGCAACGTCTCTTTCACGGAAACGAATGCTCCGCCAAACCATATTCGTCATTCTTCTCGCCCTGCTAACTGCCTGCGGCCCGTCCCGCGAAAATCGAGTTGTTGTCGGCTCCAAGAACTTCACCGAGCAACTCATCCTGGGAGAACTCATCGCCCAGCAAATCGAAAACAATACTCATCTTCCCGTCGAGCGCCGCTTCTATCTCGCCGGCACTTACATCTGCCATCAGGCCATCCTCGGAGGCCGTATCGATATCTATCCCGAATACACCGGCACCGCCCTGACCGCAGTCCTGAAGGACAAGCCCAGCGCCGATCGCGAAAAAGTCTACGACGAAGTCAAAACAAAATATGAAAAGCAATTCAACCTGGAGGTCGGCTTGCCATTCGGCTTCAACGACACCTTCGCCATCGAGATCCGCGGCGACGACGCCCGCAAGCTAGGTCTGCAAACTATCAGCCAAGCCGCGACCTACACTCCAACCTGGCGCGCCGGATTCGGCTACGAATTCATGGAGCGCCCCGACGGTTACAAGGGACTCGCCGCCACCTACGGCCTGCGCTTTGCCGACAACCCGCGAATCATGGACCTCGGCCTTCTAACCCGAGCTCTGAAAGATAAGCAGGTAGACCTGATCGCAGGCAACGCCACCGACGGCCTGATCCCCGCCCTGGACCTGTCGGTCCTCGAAGACGACAAGCACTATTTCCCACCGTACGAAGCCGTCCCGGTAATTCGTCAGGAAACGCTAGGCCGGCATCCAGAAGTAAAACAAGCCCTCGACGCCCTGGCCGGAAAAATCTCCGACAACGAAATGCGCCAACTCAACTACGCCGTCGACGGCCAACACCGCGACGTAAAAGACGTAGTCCGCGAATTCCTGAACAAGAAGCAACCGTAATATCATCCAAGCGCACCCTCTGTCATCAGCGCATAATCTGTTATCCCGAGCGCAGTCGAGGGACCTTGCGTCTCCTACGAGATCACTGGGAGCAACTCCGATCTTGACTCATGATGATGAGTCAATTAAACTCATCTAATGGCTAAGAGGCTACAGGTAATTCTTCAGGACCCGGAGTATCGCGAAATTCAAAAAATGGCGCGCACCCGACGGATGTCGCTCGCGGAATGGGTCCGCCAAGCCCTCGACCTTGCCCGTCGTAGGGAGCCATTAGGAACCACTGGCAAAAAACTCGAGGTAATCCGCGCCGCGGCACAACACGACTATCCCACGGGCGATATCGACACTATGCTGGCCGATATCGAAAAAGGATACGGAAGCGGCATGCAACCGTGATTCTGATCGATTCAAACATCCCGATGTATCTCGTCGGCGCCCCTCACCCCCACAAAACCGACGCGCAACGATTACTCGAAAAGCTGGTCAGCGAACGCCGGCGCCTGGTAACCGACGCCGAAGTCCTGCAGGAAATCCTCCACCGCTACGTCGCCATCAACCGTCGCGACGCGATCCAGTCGGCCTTTGACGCCCTGCTCGGCGTCGTCGACCAAGTCTTCCCCATCGACCGTGCAGCAACCGAGCGCGCGAAAGAAATTGTCCTGGGGCACAAAAAAATTTCCGCACGCGACGCCGTCCACCTAGCCGTGATGGAACAACACGGCATCGACCAAATCCTAACCTTCGACGCCGGCTTCGACGGCTTCCCCGGAATTAAACGCCTGTTGTAGTTAAGCCCCTGTGGCGCGGACACTCCTGTCCGCGGATTTCGACCCCGCAAGTGTAGCGTCGGCGCCCGCGAAATGGTGATCAGCAAGCTAGGACAGTCGCAGGCTGGCTGGCTCCCAATCAGGACAACCGTATTCCCCCAGTTACCTTGGGCACTAATCGACTGTTGTCCATTCCGGCTGGCTCAGCTATGTTTCGGTGTGTGCGAAACCTCGATCCCAGATGAGAAAAATGCCAAGCCCCGCCGACGTCTCCGCAGTACGCTGCGGCATCGCTGTCCTATTACTTGCCAGCGTGTCCTTCGGCCAAGCAATTCAACTCTCCAAGTCGGTCGGTCCTCCCACCACCCAAACACTCGTCTCCGGCGAACACTTCCCGGCGGACACCGTAGTAAACCTCTACTTCGACCGCCTAGGAGTTGGCCAAGTCACAACGGATGGCACGGGATCCTTTTCCGATGTCCCCATCCAAGTGCCAAAGGGTGCCCTACCCGGGAAACATTACGTGATCGGCAAGGCGCAGACAGAAGCCAAGGCACGCTTTCTGGTGAGGACCAACTGGCCGCAGTACGGCTTCGGTTCCAACGGCGGACGTCACAATCCGTTTGAAAACGTCCTCAGCCCAAAGAACGTGGACAAGTTGACGCTGCGCTTCAGCTATTCTGCCCCGGCCGGTCTGGGACCGCCCGTAGTGTCTGGAGGCATGGTGTACTCCAGTTCGAATGACGGCAACGTCTACGCGCTGACTGCGGATACCGGAACCTTAGTCTGGAAAGCGGAGGGCTATGGGCCAGCCTTAGCGGACGGAATCGTCTACTTCATGGGCTCCGGCTCCGACACTTTTCTTTATGCCCGCAACGCAAAGACGGGAGCTTTGGTCTGGGCCTTTAACATCCAAATTTCCGCCTTTGCGCCTGTAGTGTCCGGCAAAGTTGTGTATGTAACCGCGGCGACTGTTGCAGGTTACGATTTGTTTGCTCTGGATGCCCGCACCGGTTTCTTGTTTTGGAGAGACTTCATCTGGGCTACTCCTGATTTGGGTGCGCCTGCGATTGCCAAAGGCACGATCTACGTCGGCGCCTCGGGCTCCTCCAGTAGCGATCTGTTGGCCGTGAGCAACGGTTCCGTGCTCTGGCAATACCCAATCGCGGTGTCGTCTTCACCAGCTGCCGTCAATGGCGTAGTTTACGCAGGCTCGGCGGACGACAACGTTTACGCCATGGATGCGACCACCGGCTCTCTCCGCTGGAAGTATTCGGCCGCGAAGTCCGTCTACTCCTCTCCCGCTGTGGCTGAGGGATTCGTATATGCCGGTTCGGCAGACGGAAGCATTTACGCCTTAAACGCGGGCACCGGCGCCCTGGTTTGGAAACGCTCCATCGGATACTTCGCAATGTCGCCCGCGGTAGCCAACGGTGTAGTTTACGTTGTCTCCAGCAACGGCAACGTCTACCACCTCAACGCCCTGAACGCGAAAACGGGCGTCCCGCTCTGGAAGTATGTTGTCAAACCAGAGCCGACGGACCCCGTAGTCGCCAACGGCATGGTGTATTTCGGTTCAGGGGACGGAAACCTCTACGCATTAGGCCTTCCCTGAAGGCATTACTTGTGCGCCAAAGTCTTTTTTGGGGATGGCGCTTCGAACCTAGGGTGACCCACCCTTTTCGCGTTCTGTGCGAAAGGGCGGGGTTCTCCATTCCCGTGGATCTCCGTCGCCTCGTGGCTGGCTAAGAGCCAGAAGCCAGGAGCTTCTCCTCACATCAACCAAACCGCATCCACATCCACAATCACCTGCGTCCGCGGAATCTTTTCCTGCGTCGCATAGATGAGCATCGATCTTAACGTCGTGTTCAGCTTTTCCCGGCTGGCCGACTTCAGAACAAAATGATATCGATAGTCCCGCTTCAACCGCACAATCGGCGCAGCCGCCGGGCCCAGCACGCGAATGCCTTCATGCCGCGTCTTCTCGAACCACTTGCCCAAAATGCCCGCCCAGCGCAGCGCCTCGTCCAACTTGTCGCTGCGCACCAGAACATTGGCCAGGGCGTTGTACGGCGGATAGTGCATCCAGAT